>FWWL01000633.1_pt1 | contig 69254 bp, 24 predicted proteins | sample 2228331 | NCBI WGS metagenome assembly FWWL01 (sample SAMEA103939775, study PRJEB20133) | metagenome
GCCCTGCCCTTAGTCCTGCGTCAGGCGAACCATTCGTAGGAGCCCGCACCCTCGCCGCGCACCGGGCGCAGGTCGCCCTGCCCCGCGATAGCAAAGACCGCGAGGTCCTGCCGGATCATCGCGAGCCGCCGAGCGACCTCCGCCTCGTCGCCGGCCGAACCTGCCGCATCGTTCGCCGGCGCGAAGTCGGCGAGGGGCTGCAGTTCGGATGGCATCACCTGCAGGCGCTGCACCGCCTCCTCCGTGGCTGCCGCGCCGCCCAGCTCCGGACGGGCCGGGCCGGAAGCGAAGGCCTCGTCGCCGGGCTCGAACCAAGTCGAAAGCCGCATCGGCCAGGCCATGCCTGCGAAGTCGGGCAGCGGATTAAATGCCGGAGCGGCCCTTTCCGCACCGCGTGCCGAGAGGGCGGCAACGGTACCGGCAGCAGCCACCGACAGGCTTTCGCGCCCAGTGCCGGCCGCACGCTCGTCGCCGAGCATCTCCCACAGCTGGCTGATCTGCCCGTCGCGCAGCATTTCGAACACTGCCTGCGGGCCCGACAGGCTTTGCTGGGTGCCCATCAGGTCGCCGATCATGGCGGGATGATACATGCCGAGACCGAGCCCGAAGTCGGGCACGAGGGGCGCACCCGCCGTGCCCGCGCTCGGGCGATAATCGAGCGCAATGTCGCCTGCAGTGGCCGTCGTGCCGTCGCTGCGGACGAAGCTGGCGGTCGCAATCAGGGCGTTGTTGCCCAGCTTGAACGCCTCCTGCCTGCCGGTCACGGCGGTGAGGCGGATCGCGGTGATCCCGGCCTCTGCCAGTGTCACCAGTTCGCCGGCATCGCTCGCACCATTTGCGTTGGCGTCGCGCCATACCCGCAGCTCGCCGAAGCGCGCGTCCTTTGCGTCGATCACCCCGTCGCCATTGCTGTCGAGCCGAGCCAGGCCCTGCAGGCCGGTGCGCGCCTCGTCGTCCTCCGCCGCCAGCGACAGCTCCGCCGCCTCGGTGATGAGGCCGTCGTTGTTGCGGTCGATCACGAGGAAGCCGTCGTCGCCCTTCAACCAGCCGGTATCGTCGCCAATGCCGTCGTTGTTGAGATCGAAGCTGGCACCGCTCTTCTTGCGGCTGACCATCTCGATCCCGTCTCCGTCCAGATCGAGCGCCACGGTCGCAAACATGCCGTACTTGCCATCCTTGAAGCTGAGCACCGTGTTGGCGCCAAGCTGCCCTGCGGAAGGATCGAGCGTGTCGCCGCCCTTGCGGGGCAGGATCGAGATCGAGCCACCGGCGACGTTGAGGTAATATTTCTTCGCCTTCCGGTCATAGTTGTAATGGGTCGACGCGATCTCGGGCAGGTTGCTCGCTGCCGAAAAATAGGTCAGCGCCGCATCGGCGAATTCGCGGGTGGCACCGTTTGTGAGCGTAAAGCTGCCCTTGTTGATGACTGCCACTTCGCCGAATTCGGTGGTGGCGTCCACCGTCGTCCCGGCAAGCGAGATCGAACGCACGCCGACGGTCTGCAGGCTGGCCGTTTCGCCCTCGTCCACCGCCCCGTCGCCGTCGGCATCGAGCCAGACGCCGAACTCCTTGAACCTGGCGTCGCTTGCATCGAGCTTGCCGTCCTTGTTGCTGTCGAAGGCGCGCAGGCCGGCAAGGTCCGATGTCGCCCCTTCGACATCGTCGATGAAGCTTATTTCCGACACGCCCGACATGGTGCCGTCGCCGTTTCGGTCCAGATAGAGGAAGGCGTCAGTGGTCCAGCTGGTATCGTCGGCAAGGCCGTCCCCATCGAGATCGAACAGCGCGTCGCTTTCAGCGGCGCTGACCGTCTGTACCCCGTCGCCGGAGAGGTCGAGGATGATCGGCGATACCACCGATGCCGTCTCGCCGTTTTTGAAGGAAAGCAGCTCGATCCCCGCAATCGTGTCGGTCCCGTCGTTGCCGTCGATCGTCGGCGCATTGTCGACCACCTGGACCGTGCCATTGACGGTCCGGACCTGATACGTCGCTCGGGTGCCGAAATAGAACGCAGTATCGTAGCCGCCGTTGCCGATCAGCGTGTCGTTGCCTGCATTACCCCACAGCCTGTCGTTGCCGGACAGGCCCTGAAGCTGGTCGTTGCCGTCGCCGCCGGCTAGCCAGTCGTCCAGCTGGCCGCCCTTGACGTGGTCGTCCCCTGCCCCGCCGTTGAGCTTGTTGCCTTCCTTGTTGTTGCCGAACAGCTTGTCGGCACCGCCGGTGCCGGCCGACCAGTCGGTATAGAGGCTGTCGATCCGGACGTTGACGGTCGCGGTCGAAGTCTCGCTGCCGTCGGACAGCGTGTAGGTGAAGCTCGCGGCCCCGGTAAAGGTGCTGTCGACCGTGTAGACCAGGTTTCCGTCGGCATCGAAAGCGACGGAGCCTACCGACGGTGTACCCAGCGCCACGATCGAGATCGCATCCCCGTTGGGATCGCTGTCATTGGCGAGCAGGTCGCTGCGCAGGATGACCAGGTCTTCAGTCTGGATGCCCACGAAGACGCCATCGTTGACAGCCACCGGCGGATCGTTCGCATCGACGATCGTGGCCGTGAAAACGGTGCTTGCTGTCAGGATGCCGTCGCTGGCGGTCACGCGGAAGGCCACGTCGCCGGAGAAATTGTCCGGTGCCGTCCCGGTGAAGCGGGTGCCGTCGAAGCTGACCCAGCCAGGCAGGGCCGATCCGTCGGCGAGGGTCGCCGTCAGTACCAGCGCATCGCCATCGACGTCGGTGAAGGTTCCGGCCGGCACCAGCCAGTCGATCGCCTCGCGGCCGTCTATAGTGACATTCGAAAGCTGGGCCGAGACGACCGGCGCATCGTTGACCGGCAGGAAGGTGATCGTGAAGCTGTCGCTGGCCGAAGCCTGGCCGTCCGACGCCACGACCCGGATATTGTAACTGCCGTGATAGTTCTGCGGCGGCGTGCCGGCGAACGTTGAGCCGTTGAAGACCAGCCATCCCGGAAGCGTGGTTCCGTCGTCCAGCGTCGCCGTCAGGACCGGCGTCGTACCGTCGGCATCGCCGAAGGTATTGGCCGCGAGCGAGAAAGAGACCTGCTGGTCTTCGTTCAGCACAAGGTCGGCGATGGGTGCCAGCAGGACCGGCGCATCGTTGACCGGGTCGATTGCGAAAGTGAAGATCGACGTGGCCGACAGCGCACCATCGCTGGCGGTTACGGCGATCTGCAGATTGCCGTTGAAATCGGCGGGCGGAGTACCGGTGAACCTGTTGCCGCTGAAGCTGATCCAGTCGGGCAGCAAAGCCCCGCTCGCGAGCCGCGCGCTGAGGGTGAGTGTGGCGGAATCGACGTCGGCGAAGCTGGCGCGATCGACCGTGAAGGTGAACGCCTCGTCTTCCCGGCTCGTCACGTTCGGCAAGGGCGTGACCACGAACGGCGCATCGTTGACTGCCAGAACAGTCAGGCGGAACGGATCGCTCGTGGACAGGCTGCCGTCGCTGGCCGTCAGGACCAGATCGAGCGCGCCGTTGAAGTTCAGTGGCGGGGTGCCTTCGAGGCGGCTGCCGGTGAATGTCAGCCAGCCCGGCAGTGCGGTACCGTCCGCCCGCGTGACCACGAAGGTGAGCGCGTCGCCGTCGACATCAACGATCCCGGCTGTCGACAGCGCCACGGAAATCGCATGGTCCTCGGCAAACACGAGGTCGGCCAAGGGCGCGATGACGGCCGGAGCGTCGTTGACCGGCGAGATGGTGAGCCTGAAGACATCGCTGACCGCCAGGAACCCGTCGGATGCGGCGACTTCGATATCGAGCGCGCCGTTGAAATCGCGCGGCGGGGTGCCTGTGAGCGTCGTCCCTTCCAGCACCAGCCAATCGGGCAACTGCATCCCGCCTGCGAGCCTAGCGCTGAGCGTCAGGCTGTCGCCGTCGACATCGGCAAAGCGACCGAGTGGTATCTCGACGGCAATGGCTTGATCCTCGCTGCGCACGACATCATCGAGCGCCGTCAGCAGCACCGGTGCATCGTTGACCGGATCGATGACGAGACGGAAACCGGCATTCGCTGAGACTGATCCGTCGCTGGCGGACACTGTGATGTCGAAGCTGCCGTTGAAATCACGCGGCGGCATGCCGGTAAAGGCAGACCCGTCGAAGACCAGCCAACTCGGCAGCGGGGCACCACCGGTCAACGTCGCCGTGAGCGTCAACGCATCACCGTCGACGTCGACGAAGGCGTCTGCCGGCAAGGCGATCGAAATGGCGATGTCTTCGCGCGAGTGGCGCACGGCATCTGACCAGTTGCCGACGACGGGCGCGTCGTTACGCGGCTCGATGGTGAGCGTGAACGTGTCGGCAATCGTGAATTCGCCGTCGCTCGCAGACACCTGCAGCGCCAGGATGCCGTTGAAGTCCTGCGGCGGCAGGCCGATCAGACGGATACCGTCGAAGGCCAGCCAGGCAGGCAGGTCGGATCCGTCGGCCATCGCGACCGTGAACGCGATCGCGTCGCCGTCGATATCCAGCACATTGGCCGGATCGACGAGCAGGTCGATTGCGGTGTCTTCGGCAGTCACGCGGTCGGCATAGGCGGCGAGGAACGCGGGTGCATCGTTCACCGGCGTGACGATCAGCGAGAAGACGCTGCGCACGCTGTATTCGCCGTCGCTTGCCGTCAGCGAAATCTTGACCGTGCCGTTGAAGTCTTGCGGCGGCGTGCCGGCGAATTCGGTACCGTCGAAGGTGAGCCAGTTCGGCAGAGCTTCGCCGGTTGCCAGAGACGCCGTGAGGGCCAGCGTTTCGCTGTCGATGTCGGCAAAGGTATCGCCCGGTATCGCAAAGCGGAACGTGGTGTCTTCGTCGAACGCGCGACTGTCCACCGGTCTTACGAGGACGGGAGCATCGTTGGTAGGGTCTATCGTCAGGACGAAATCCGAGCTGACGGTGTACTGCCCGTCGGTGGCGGAAATCCTGATCCCGACCGGGCCGTTGAAGTCGGCAGGCGGGGTGCCGGTCAGCGCCGTTCCATCGAAGGCTATCCATTCTGGCAGGTCGGTGCCGTCGGCCATGGTGGCAGTCAGAACCAGCGCATCGCCGTCGACATCGCGGAAGCTGGCCGGGTCGATCGCGAAACTGAATGCGGTGTCTTCGGGACTGCCGCGGTTCGGCTGGGAGATACCCACTATCGGGGCGTCGTTCACCGACGTGACGGTGAGCGAGAAAGCATCGCTCACCGTCATGTCGCCGTCACTGGCGACGAGCTTCAGCCCGATTACGCCATTGAAGTCTTGCGGCGGGATGCCCTCGAGATGTGTCCCGGTAAAGCGCAGCCATGTGGGCAACGCTGCGCCGTTGGCCAGCACCACGGAGAACGACAGGGTGTCGCCATCGACGTCGTCGATCCCGGTCAGGGGGACGGCGATGGAGAACGCCGTGTCCTCGACGGCGACCATATCAGCCAGCGGCACGAGGACGGCGGGCGCATCGTTGACCGGCGAGATATCGAGCACGAAGCTGTCGCTGGCGCTCGCGAGGCCATCGCTGGCCGTCACCGTCAAGGTAAGGCTGCCATTGAAGTTCTGCGGCGGCGTGCCGGTGAAGCGGGTGCCGTCGAATGACAACCATGCCGGCAAGTCGCTGCCGTCGGCGAGCTTTGCCTTTAGCGTCAGCGCGTCACCGTCGATATCGGTAAAGGTACCGGCCGGGACGAGCACGCTGATCGCGTTGTCTTCGTCGAAGATCGCATCGCCCAGCGGGCGCGACAAAACCGGCGCGTCGTTGACCGGAGCGACGGTCAGGGTGAAGTTGTCGGCGACCGTGTATTCGCCGTCGCTGGCGATCAGTTGCAGCGACAGGATGCCGTGGTAGTCGGCCGGCGGGGCCGCTTCGATCTGTCCGTCGACGAGGCTGATCCACGCAGGGGCCGGGCTGCCGTCGGCCAGCGCCACCCAATAGCTCAGGCTGTCGCCGTCGACATCGGTGAAGGCATCGCTGCGCAGGGCGAAGCGCGCACTGCTGTCTTCGTCGAGCGTTACATCTTCCACACCGCTGCCCACGACAGGCGCATCGTTGACGGGCTCGATCGAGACGATCACGTCGCGGCGGGTTTCGACCTGCCCATCGAAGGAGGTGACTTCGAGTTCGACCGTGCCGTTCCAGTCAGCCGGCGGATCGCCCGAGAGCGTCCGGGTGGCGGCATCGAACACCAGCCATTCGGGTAGCGCCACACCGCCCTTGCCCTGCAGGCCGACGAGCAGAACGTCGCCGTCGACATCGGTTGCAAGACCGGAGGGCAGTTCGGCCACGAAACGCGTGTCTTCCAGCCCGCGCAGGACGGGGATCGCGGCAATCACCGGCGGATCGTTATCCGGCGTGATCGTTATCGCGACGCGTGCGGTGTCGGTCCGCCCGGTGCTGTCGGTCAAAGTGTAATCGAACCACGCATTGCCATTGTAGTTTTCATCGGGCGTAATCTGGAGCTGGCCGTTGCCGAGATCGGTCACGGTGACACCCGAGGTATCGCCGATCGACTGGATCACATAGGCCTGCAGGTCGACATCGTAGTCGTTGGCGGTCAACGCATCCTTGAAGATGGTGAGGACCCTGTCCTCGACCATGCGCAAGGTGTCGTCGCGGGCAACGGGTGCGTCCTCGACGGGCAGGACGTTGATCTCGACCGTGGTCCAGACCGGGAAATCCTGCTCGTTCTTGATCGCATAGCGCAGGGTCACGGTGCCGAAGAAGTCGGCTGCAGGAGTGAACAGATAGGTTCCGTCGGCCTGCTTCACCGCGCCGACGAGGTCGACGAATTCCAGCGTCGATCCTTCGGGGGCGGTATCGTTCGCCATGAGCATCGCCGGATCGATGACCAGCGCCGTATCCTCGAGCATTTCGAGACCGAAATCGGACGAGGCGATCGGCAGCGGGAAGTCCGGGTAGACTGTGATGTTGACGTAGCCGATGCTCGACGCACCATGCTCGTCGGTCACGCGGTAGTGGAAACCGGCATCACCGAAATAGCCGCCATCGGGCGTAAACACGGCGGTGTTGCCGACGCGGGTGACGAAGCCCTGGTCGCCGTCGAACACCTCGACGATCTGGAAGCTGTCACCCTCGACATCGCGGTCGTTGGCGATCAGCGCGGCGAAATCGATCACCAGCGGCGTATCGACGTCGGTGTTGAACATGCCATCGTCGTTGGCGATGGGCGCATCGTTGACCGCACCCACCTCGAACACGATCGACCCGGTTGTCGATTTGCGGCCATCGGAAATCACGTAGGAGAACGTCAGCGAACCGTTGAAATTCTCGTCGGGAACGAACTGCCAGCGGCCGCCCGGCAGTTCGAGGATGCGTCCCCCCTCGACCGAACGCTTGATCGACTGGAAGGTGATGGCGTCGCCATCGGGGTCGCTGTCGTTTGCCAGCAGGTCCGCGATGGTAAACTCGAACGGCGTATCCTCGAGCGGACGGAAGATATCGGTCGCGGCGATCGGCGCCTGGTTCGTGGACGCGACGTTGACTTCGACAAGACCGGTGCTGACGCCGTGGCGGTCGTCGGTGACGGTGTATTCGAAGGTCGCCTTGCCCGAGAAATTGTCGTTCGGGACGAAAGTGATCGTCTCGCCATCATAGCTGACCGTGCCATGGACGGCATTGCTGACGCCGATGAAGCGGATCGGGTCGCCATCGACATCGTAATCGTTGGCGAGGAGCTGCGCCGGATCGATGACCAGCGGCGTTTCCTCGATCCCGGCCAGCACGTCCTTGCGTGCGACGGGCGGATCGTAGAGCGGCAGCACGGTAAGCTCGACACGGCCGGTCGAGGGACCTTCGCGGTCGTCGGTGACGGTGTAGCGAAGGGCATCCTCGCCCGAGAACGCGGCGTCGGGCGTGTAGACCGCAAACGCACCGACATTGCCGTCGAAGGCATGGGTGAACGTGGCACTGGTCGCTTCGCCATCGACAGTGCGGGTGACCACGATCGCCAGTGAACCGAGATAGTCGAGCGGAACCTCCCCGCCGATCGTTCCGGTCGCGGCATCGATCGTGAGCCAGGTCGGCAGCGCCGAGCCATCGGCAAGCGCCGCACTCCACACCGCGCCTTCGACCTGCGCCAGATCTGCCGGGGTATCGAGGCTGACCTGGGCCAGCTCGATGACGAGATCGCCCGACGCCGGCAGCGCTAACCCGGTGACGCGGATCGCGTCGCGGTCGCGATCGAAATCGTTGGCCAGCAGCGCTTCGAAGGAGAAGCGGATGCTTTCGCCCTCGTACAAGCTCAGCGCGTCGGTGCCGACGTCGGGCCGCTCGCGCGTCGGGCGGACGTTGAAGAAGATCAGCGCCGGCTCGTCGGACAGGCCGCCCTTCTCGTCAGTGGTGGAATAGGCGATCACCACGGTGCCGTTGAAATCGGTCGGGCTCCTGAGCGTTATGCGTTCGTCGCGGACCGTCAGCGAACCATCGAATTTCTCGAGGGCGGCGGTGTCGTCGACCACCAGTTCGGTGATGATCGACATTGCCGGCACGTCGACACCATTGCCTGCCACGTCGATACGTACCGGCAGAGCGCCGACCCATTCGGGTGGCGGCGAGCCGGTGAAGCTCATCGTCGCAGGATCGAAGGTCAACCAGGAATTGAGCGGTGCGCCGCTTTCGCGCGTCACCGTGAAGCCGCCGGCATTGTCGAGGTCGAGCGCGAACAGGCCCTGGTCTGCCCAGAACGGATCGCCCGCCAGCATGGCGTTGATCGCCGGGTCGATACCGACCTTCGGATCAATCACGAATTCGAGCGTGAAGCCGCGGTCGGTCGACGCGACGGTGCCACCCGGCAAGGTCCGCTGGGCGGGTGTGAACACGATCTGGAGCCGCGCGACCGGCGCGTCGGCATCGGGTTCGAAGCCGGAAAGCGACACGGTCCTCGTCACAGCATCGAAAGCCAGCCAATCAGGCAGCGGCCGTCCGCCGTTGAGCTGCGCCGAAACGGTCGCGCCCTTGAGGTCGAGCACGCCGAGATCGCTGTCGTAGGGGACAACCCCCGCAGCGAGGTCCGCCGGATCGACCGTGAAGGCATCCGACCAGCTGAGTGGCGTACCGCCGGCACCGGTCCGGGCGAAGGTCAGGATCACGTCGACCGGCGTCGTTTCGCCCTCGGGCGCGACACCCGCGAAAGTGAGATTCCGGGCGTCGAACACCATCCAGTCCGGCAGAGCCGCCCCGTCGGCGAGGGTCGCGGTGACGGTCGTTGCCGCGTCCAGCATGTCGGCGGTAAATTCGAAGGAGGTCTGGTGCTCCTGCCGGATGCGATATCCGGCGAGGACGTCGGTGCGCACGGAAATGCCGCCGCCGGCCAGATCTTGGGCATCGATGGTGAGGTTCTTGTGGAAGATTCGGCCGTTCGCCGGATCCGTCACCCACACGCGAACGCTCGCGCTCTCCGTGCCGTCAGGCACATTGCCCGCAAAGCGCATGGTCCCGGCATCGAAGGTGAGCCATTCGGGCAGCGCGCTGCCGTCGCCCATCTCCGCGTCGACGGTGAAGCCGGCCGAGAGGAAGCGATAGGGTACCATACCCCTGATGCCGGCGCTCTTGAAGAACAGCACGTCGCCCTCGGGCTCGATGTCGTTGCCGAAAGCCTCCGCCGGGATAACGAACTGCGGTCCGTCCTCGATTCCGGCGACGAGATCATTGCGCAGTTCCGCGCCTTCGTTGCGGGGCAGGATGGTGATCGCGACATAGGCGGTCGAATACCCGCCGCGTCCGTCGGTGATGGTGTAGTTGAACCCGGCCGACCCGTTGAAATCGGCCCGCGGGGCGAACTCGATCATGCCGGCATCGTTGAACCGCACCTTGCCGTTGTCGGCGAAGCGGGCGATTGAGTCGATCACCAGCACGTCGCCATTGGGATCGCGGTCGTTGGCGAGGAGCGCGGCCGGATCGATCGTCAGGATCGTGTCTTCCAGCGTGCGATAGCCGTAATCGTTGTAGGCCTTGGGCGGATCGTTGTCCGGCCGCACGAAGATCTCGTACCGCAGGACCGCCGCAGCACCGCGTTCGTCAATCACTTCGTAATCGATATATCCGGCGCCGAGGGCCGCTGCCGTGAAAATGAAGTCGCCAGTCGCCTGATCGACCGTCACCGCGCCGTTCCCGGCCGGGTTCTCGTCCGCGCCACCGTAGAGCCCGACGAAGCTGAAGCTGTCGCCTTCGATGTCGTAAGTGTGATCGAGCAGGTCCTGCACGCTGATGCGCGTGGCATCGCTGAGACGGATCTTGCGAACGCTGTCCTCGGCCCGCGGCGCGTCGTTGACCGGCGTTATGTACACCTCGACGACTGCGGTCGAAGTCGCACCGTCACCGTCCTTGAGCGTGTAGGTGAAGCCGGCTGCACCGAAGAAGTCCGGCCGCAGCTTGAACTCGAGGTAATCGCCCTTGATCGATCCGCTCATGTTGGAGGCGGCGTAGCGATAGTCCCTGTGCTTGTAGGGGTCGATATCGTTGCCCTGATAGTTGTCGAGCGGGGCAAGCCCCGAGATGTGCAACATCTCCATGACGGCATCGCCGTCGATATCGAAATCGTTGGCGAGCAGCGTATCGATGCGGATACGCAGGATGTTGTCTTCAACCGCATAGATCAGGGGATCGTCGACTGCGGTCGGGGCATCGTTGACCGGCGCCAGGTTGACCTCGACCCGGGCCGAGCTTTCGCGGCCGAATTCGTCGCGCACGACGTAATAGAAGAATGCGTCGCCGTTGTGGTTCGGCGCGCCGAGGAACTGGATCATGCCATCCTCGGTCACGGTCGCCGTGCCGGATATCGAACGGTCGATGCCGACAAAGGTCAGGTTGGACACATCGTCCGCGTCGTTCTCGATCAGGTAGGCCGGATCGATCAGGATCGGCACGTCTTCCTGCGCAAAGCGGATGATGTCATCGGCTGCGTTGAAGCGCCCGATGCGCTGCAGCGTGTCGATGGTGTCGCGGTCCCAGACCGTGCCGTTGGTGAAGACGATCTCCTCGATCCCAGTCGCGCGACCCAGGAAATGGTCGGTGACGCGGATCGTGTCGATCAGGAAGCCGTCGTCGCGCTCGAATTCGAGGAACAGGTCGTCGCCGTCGCGGATGACAGACACATCCTTTGGCGCGACACTCGCGTCGAGGACGATCCGGTCGATGTCGGCTTCGTCGCCGTTTTCGACGATCCGGTCCTCGTCGCCCTCAATGCCGAAGACATAGCTGTCGGACCCGAAGCCACCTTCGATCAGATCCTTGCCGAAGCCGCCTTCGAACCAGTCGTCGCCCGCACTGCCGACGAAACGGTCGGCGTAGTTGGAGCCGAGCAGTTTCTCGATACCCGCAAGCGTGTCGCCGAGCGCCTCGCCGCCGAGGCCGAGGCCCTGGGAAAGGTCGACCCACACGCCTTCGTCGGCCTGCGAATAATCGGCCGTGTCGAAGCCACCGCGCCCGTCGATGGCGTCGGCGCCGCGGCCGCCGCGAATGCGGTTGGCGCTGTCGTCGCCGCGGACGATGTCGTTGTGATACGAGCCCTGTACGATCTCGATGCCGCTGAAGACGTCGCCCAGCGCATCGCCGCCGCCTGCGCTACCGTCGACCATGTCGATCGTCACGCCTTCGGCCGACAAAGTGTAGTCGGCAATGTCCACACCCTCGCCGCCTTCAAGCACGTCCGCACCGCGGCCGCCGATCAGCGTGTCGTCGCCCGCCCCGCCGCGCAGCGTATCGTCGCCGCGACCGCCGCGAAGCATGTTCGCACCGGCATCGCCTTCGAGCACGTCGTTCACGTCGGTGCCGATCAGGTTTTCGATACTGCGCAGCTCGTCCCCGGTGGCGTTGCCGCCGGCTGTCGTTCCGGCCGCGAGCGAGATCTCCACGCCGACCGTTTCGAACTCGTAGCTAGCCGTGTCGCTGCCGGTGCCGCCGTCGATGAAATCGGCTCCGGCGCCCCCGGTGATGGTGTCGTCGCCCTCGCCGCCGATCAAGGTGTCGTTGCCGGCGCGGCCGTCGAGAATATCGCGGCCAGCGCCGCCATCGAGCAGGTTGTCGAGCGCCTGGCCGAAGAGCTGGTCGTTCCACGAAGAACCGATCAGCGCTTCGAGGTTGAGGTAGACATCGCCCTGCGCGAAGCCACCCTGCCCGACGCGGGATTCGAGATCGGCGCGAAGGCCGACATCCGATCCGGCGAAGGTCAGCGTGTCGTAGCCGGCCCCGCCGTCGATCCGGTCGGCGCCATCGCCGCCGTCGATGAAGTCGTCGCCCTCACCGGCATCTATCAGATCGTCGCCCAGCCCGGCGAGGATGACATCGTTGCCAGCCTTGGCGACAATCCAGTCGTTGCGGTTCTGGCCGCGGATCTCGTCGCTGCCCGCGGTTCCTTCGAGGTAGTCCGGCCAAGGGGTGCCGTTGATCAGGCCTGCATAGAAGTCAGCTATCGTGGCATGCGCGAAGCCGACATCCTCGGCCCCCTGCGCATCCTTGATGCGATATTCGAGCGTGACTTGCCCGTCGAAGCCCTCAGCGAAGCGAACCACGACGAACTTCTCGCCCGCCCAGTCGATGATTTGGACTTCACCGACTTCCACGCGTTCGCCGAGTTGCAGGCGGACACTGTCGTAAACCGCATCTACTCCGACAAAGGTCGGCCGCGGCCGGTTGGGATTGTCGAGGTCCCAGTTGGACTTGCCGTCGCCATCCGTATCGACCTGCTCGATGTCGAAATCGTTCGCGAGGAGGTCGCTGACCCGGATCACCAGCGGCACATCGAGCGCAGTGACGAAGCCGAAGTCTTCGCCCACTTCCGGATCGTCGTTCGAGGGGACAAACTCGAAGTTGACTTTGGCCACGGCGGTGCCGTCCGCGTTGTCGGTCACCCGGTATCGGAAACCGCCAGAATAGGTTGCGTCGCGATCCGGCGTAAACAGCAGATCGCCATCGGCATTGTATTCGATCTTGCCGTTAAGCGGTCCGTCGAAGATCGAACGGAACCATTCGACAAATTCGAGCGGGTCGCGGTCGATATCGGAATCGTTGGCGAGCAGCGCCGAGATCGGAATGACGACCGGCACATCCTCATAGACGACGATGGTGTCGGTACGGGCCACCGGCGGACCATCGCCGACATTTTCGAACCACAGCGTCACGATGCCGCCATCGACCAGACCTTCGGGGTCGCTGACCAGATAGCTGAAGGTCGCTTCGCCCCAGAAGTCCTGATCGGGCGTAAAAATGATGGTCCCGCGGTCGGTAATCTCGATATCGCCATGCACTGCATTGCCGGCGCTTTCGAACGTAACCGCGAAGCCTTCGACATCGTAGTCGTTCTTCAGCAGTTCCAGGATCGAGAATTCCAGCGGCACGTCCTCGGTGCCGCGCAGCATGTAAAGGTTCTGGCTCTTGTAGCTGTCGTCGCGCGCCACCGGGCGATCGTTGACCGCCTGATAGGAAAGCGTGGCCCGAGCCCAGGCCTTGCCGCCCTGGCCGTCGTCGACCTGATAGTCAAACCAGGCATCGCCGTTGAAGTTCGCGTTCGGTTCGAACAGCACGGTTCCGTTGTCGAGCAGACGGGCTCGCCCGCCATGATCGGCGCCGACGGCTACGACGGTAAGCGTATCGCCGTCGCGTTCGATATCGTTGGCCAGCAGCTGCGCCGCCGCGACTACGTAGGGATTGTCCTCGAGGATCGGACCACCCGCCTGCGTCAGCGTGATGAGGTCGTTCTGCGGCTCGGGCACGTCGTTGACAGGCGAAAGGGTGAAGTTGACGCGCGCTGTCGAGGTCGCGCCCTTGCCGTCGGACACGGTATAATCGAAATAGGCAGCGCCCCAGTAGTAATCGCGCGGCACGACGTGGATCAGCCCGTCTTCGCCGATCTCGACCTGGATGTTCGCATTGCTGTGAACCGAAAGGACAGTGAGCGCATCGCCATCGATATCGGTGTCGTTGGCAATGAGCACGCGCGGGTCGAGCGTGAATGTGGTGCCTTCAGGGATGGTCGGCGCGTTGTCGTTGCGCGCAACCGGCGCGTCGTTGACTGCGGTTACCGTGATGAACACCTTGGCTTCGGCACGGCCGCCCTCCGGCGTGTTGCCGACATAGGTAAATTCGGCCTGGCCGTTGAAATTGGCACTGGGCGTGAACTGGATGTTGCCGTCGCTCGACAGCGATACCGACCCGTTTTTGGCGCCGAACACCTGGCCGACGATCATGCGATCCCCGTCGAGATCGTTCGACAGGAGCCGCTCCACCCGGATGGTCAGGTTGCCGTCTTCGGCAACCGTGAAGCCCGTATCGTTGAAAGCGGTCGCGACCGGGCGGACACGGACTTCGATTTCCGAGGTGTCGAACCCGTTGCGCCCGTCGCCGACGGTGTAGCGGATCGTTACCGGGCCGTAATAACCGTTGAGCGCAGTGAAGTGGACATCTCCGGACGCATCGACCGTCGCGACGCCGAGGTCGCCGGCGTCGACGGCGACGATCGTCAGCGGATCGTCGTCGGCATCAAAATCGTTGCGCAGGATGACGTCAGCCGCCAGCACCAGTTCCTGGCCCGTGGTGACGGAGAAGAATCCGTCGGCCACCGCGGCGGGCGCCCGGTTGTTGAGCTTCTCGCGCAGGATTTCCTTGTTCCAGAAGACGCCGTCGGAGAACGAGAAGCTTTCGATCCCGCGAGCCGTATCCGACAGGGCATCCACGACCGTCAGCGTGTCGGTATCGTTACCGGCAATGCGGAAGATCACGGTGTTGCTGCCGCGATAGCTGCGTTCGACCGAAACGTCGGTCGAAGCGATATCGAGGAACACCACGGTATCGGGCGAGGTATTGCCGAGCTCCTCGATCGTGTCGTCGCCCGATCCGATCCGGAAGCGATAGGTGTCGATCCCGGCATCGCCGATCAGGACATCATCCCCCGGCCGGGCGTCGAACACATCTTCACCGTCATAGCCGAAGACCGCATCGTTGCCGGAGCCGTCGATGTCGGACAGCGAGCGCGCGCGCATCGCGTCACGGTTCCACACCGTACCGTCGGCGAATTCGATCGCCACCGTGTTGGCCCCGGTATTGGTCGAGGCGAGCGCGTTGACGATGGTAATCCGGTCGCCGTTGCCGACGAAGGTGACCACGAGGTCGAGGCTGGTCGGGTTCGCACGCACCGCCGACAAGACGTCCGCCACCCGGTAATCCGTCAGCTTCACGACGTCGTTGCCGGAGCCGAGCGCATCGATCCGGTCGTCGCCATCGCCGCGGCGGTAGGTGTAGATGTCGTTCCCGCCGACACCCGCCGACAGGTCGTCGCCGAGCCCGCCGCCGAGCGTGTCGTCGTCGCCCGTCCCGAGCAGGAAGTCGTCGTCGTCACTTGCCGCAGAGGCCAGCACGCGCTGGCGGATCTGGTCGAGCGTGATGACCGTTCCATCGTCGAGCAGGATGGATTCCACCCCTGAATCGTCGGAACCCAGCCCGTTGATGACGACGATCTGGTCGCTCGAATCCTTGAAGCGGACGACGAAGTCATTGCTGCCCGTGCCGCGGCGGGTGAGGATGAGATCGGCATCGGCATAGCCCGAAATGGCCAGGACATCGTGCGCGGCGGCGGTCAGATCGCCGGCTTCCGGGCGGGCGTGACCGTCGTTGATGACGTCGCTGCCGTCGCCCCGGACGAAGCGATAGGTATCCGCACCTTCGCGGCCCGACAGAAGGTCGTCGCCAAGCCCCCCGGTCAGGACATTGTCGTCCTCGTTGCCGGTGATGGTGTCGTCGCCGAACGAGCCTGCTCTCGAAATCAGGTCCGCTACGGTCCAGACCGTTCCGTTGGCGAATTCGATCGCCTCGATCGTACCGGTGGTGAAGGCGCTTTCGATCCGGATGCGATCCGAGGTGCCGCGGATCGACAGGATGGCTGCCATACCATCGGAACTCTGCGAAACGGCAATGTGCTCGGGGGCGATGTCGGCTGCAAAGACCAGCCGGTCGATGCCGTCGGTGTCGACGATGCGATCATGCCCGCCGCCGCGACCGAAGCGGTAGGTGTCGTTGCCACTGCCGCCTTCGAGCTGGTCGCTGCCGGTGCCGCCGTCGAGATCGTCCGCCCCGTCGAAGCCGAGCAGGACGTCGTCGCCGCCAAGTCCGGCAAGCACGTTTGCGGAAGCGTTGCCGAGGAGGATGTCGCCATCTTCGGTAGCGCTTTGCAGCAGCCCGCCGATGGCGCTGCCGTCGAGCACGGTCCCGTCTGCGAACGCCAGCACCGGCAGGCTGTCCTGGAGCGAGCCGTGGATGACGACGTCGAGACGGTCGTCCGTTCCGTCGATGCGGATCGAAAGCCGGTCGCCGCCAAACGAGAAGCGCAGATCGGTTGCGGCAATACCCGCGGCAAACTCGATCCGGTTCGCTCCGTAACGATCGTCGATCACGTCCTGGCCATCGCCCCTTGCGAAAGAATAGCGATCGTTGCCGAGCCCGCCGTCGAGCCAGTCGTTGCCGAGGCCGCCCGCGAGGAGGTCTGCCCAGTCGCCGCCGGTGAGGCGGTCGTTGCCGCCGCTGCCGGACAAGGTACCGCCTTCGCCCGGCAGGACCTTGCGCAGTTCCACATTGTCGAGCCGCGGGCCGGAAGGCGAATACGCACCGGTTGCCCGGAATCTCAGCGTGTTGGTGCCTGCGCGCGCAATCACGGCATAATCGTAGGTCTGCCAGCTTGTCGTGCCACCGTCGAAGCTGGCCACCACTGCGCCATTCCACAGCACTTCCATGCCGCGGGTTCGGTAACTCTCGGGGATGAAGTGGTCGAACTCCAGGACATACGCATCCCCGGCGGTCAGGCCGGCGATGGACTGCGTTATGTCCATGTGGTCGTAGTATTCTTCCATATCGAGATGGAAGCTGCCGTCGGCATTGCGGACCAGTTCGAAATCGACCCAGCTGTAGTATTCGACCCAGCCGGGCACCTCGTAAAGAGTGTAGCCCCAGCTCGCGGTCGACTGGATACGGCCGATATCGAATTCATCGAAGCTGCCGTTCACCAGGACATTCTCGCCCCGATCCACGGCGAGGTTGAGAACCTGGTCGCTGTCCGTCGGTGCGATGGATGCGGCGAGAACCTCCGACCATGACAGCGAGCCGCCATCGGCAAAGCGCAGGGCCTCGATCGCGCGGTTGCCGAACTGAAGGGCATCGCGCAACAGGAGCCGGTCGTCGCTATTGGCCAGGCGCAGTTCGATGTGCCTACCTTCGACCTGCACGATTTCGAGGTCGCTCGCGGCTATGCCGACGCCGAACTGGATGGCATCCGACCCGCCCAGGTCCACGATCTCGTCGCGACCGTCGCCACTGGCGAAATAGTACAGGTCGTTGCCGGTGCCGCCGAACATCTTGTCGGCACCCTGACCGCCGGCAAACACGTCGTGCCCGGCACCGGTTGCTCCGACTTCGCCGCCATAGAGCGTATCGTCGCCGGAACCGCCCGACAGATGGTCGTTGCCGGCTCCGCCCTCGAGGAGGTCGTTGCCGGCCTCGCCGGCCAGCCTGTCGCCGCCCGCATTGCCTTGCAGGCCGTCGTTCCCGGCCCCGCCACGCAACATGTCGTTGCCGTCGTCGCCGCGAAGCGAGTCGTTTCCGGCCTCGCCGTCGAGCAGGTCGTCTCCGCCGAAACCGAGCAGGATATCGTCCCCGCCACCGCCACGGATGGTGTCGTCGAAAGTACCGCCTTCGAGCGTTTCATTGGCGTCGCCACCCTGCAGGTTGACGGCGACAAGCAGCGGGAAGGTCAGGCCACCGAAGTTCGCCGGCACCAGGCTGCGCGGATCGACGCCGGTCAGCCGCAGGACCGGAACGGAGTCGCCGCCGTCTGTGCGATACGAGATCAGCGTATCGGCCCCGTCTTCGGAAATCGTCAACAGCCCTTCCGCGAAGGGGTTGAGCCCGCCGGCCATCGTGGCGCGGATCACATCCCCACCGTCGCCAGCCTTGAAGTCGGTGATGACATCGACGCCGACCCTCGCCAGGCTGGCGATCTTCTCGACGTTGAGGGCGCGATAGGTGTTTCTCCCGGCCCCGCCGGTGAACACATCGACATCGCTGTCGTCGCCGATCCCGCCAAAGGTATCGTCGCCTTCGCCACCGTCGAGCGTGTCGGCCCCGAGGCCGCCATGAAGGTAATCGTCGCCGAGGCCGCCGGTCAGGACATCGTCGCCTTCGCCGCCGGAAAGGCCGTCGGCCCCGTCGCCACCGTCGAGGTTGTCGTCACCCGCACCTCCGAGCAGCTGGTCGTTGCCGGACTGGCCCAGCAGCGCGTCATTGCCCGCGCCGCCTTCGAGTAGGTCGGCGCCGCCGCCGCCCTCGAGCAGGTCGTTGCCGTCGCCGCCGGAGAGCGCATCGTCGCCGACCACTTGCAGCGCGTTGTTGCGGACGCGGAACGCCCATACGCCTGGTGCAAGCATGTTGCCGGCGAGCTCGTCCAGGTCGAGCACCGAATTGCCGGTGATGGGCAGGTCGAAACGCGTTCCATTGACGATGATGTAGGGTGCGCGTCCATCGCTCGCATCCAGCCATTCGATATTCTCGTACCGGAGAATAATATCGATATCGGTCGAATTGAGGACCTTGATCTGCGCCTGGAAGGCGTTCTGCCGCGTCAGCTGGTCATACCCGCCGACGTCGTCCCAGGTGATCGTGATGAGGTTCTGCGCCGCGATGTGGTCGGCGTGAACTCGGTTCGTCCCGGTGCTGTTGCCGCCCGGGCTGGCCGGTTGTGCGGCGGCACTCAGGTTTTCGCTGTGCGGATAGACGCCGATCTCGACATTGCCGAAATAGATCGTCCCTTGGCTGTTGAAACTGATCCCGCTATCGGGAACCCCGGCTACGACGTAATTCTTGTCGAGGCCCAGGCCGCTGGAAAAGCCGCCGTTGTTGCCGATGTTGTACTCACCGAAACCGTAGGTTCCGCCGAGGCCGTTGACGAGCGACGAATTGAGGTCGCCGAAATAGGCGCGCAGATCGTTGCCGCTGGTATCGGAGCCATCGTCGCCGACGAGATGATCGTCGCCACCGAGCCCGCAAATGATGTCGCGGCCGCCCCCGCCGTGGATGGTGTCGAAGCCAGTCGAACCGGTAAGGAATTCGTTGGCGGCCGTACCGGTGTAGGTGCCGGTCGCCAGCAGAGGCACATCGACGCCCTGAAAATGAGCGGCGGTCAGCTGGCTCGGCGCAACGCCGACGATGCGGACTGCCGGCACGAAGCCGAACCCATCGCGATAATCGAGATAGAGCAGCGTATCGGCACCATCGGCGATCATGGCGGGGTCGGCGTCGAGCCGGTTGCCGCTATCGGTGAGCTTGATCGTATCCCCGCCCGCCAGATCGAAGTCCTCTATGACATCGAGCGCGCGGCCTTCGGACGGACGCGAGAAGGGGTTGCCAGTCCGGGCGACGTAGAAGGTGTCGGCCCCATCGCCTCCCGTCAGACGATCGACAAACTGGTTGCCCGCGAAATCGTAGAATTCATCGTCGCCGGTCCCGCCGTCGAGCGTGTTCGAGCCGCTGCCACCATAGAGGTAGTCGCGGTCGGCCCCGCCGCGCACGATGTTCGTCCCGCCATCACCGTAGAGATTGTCGATGCCGTCGCCGCCTTCGAGAAGGTCGTCATCGTTGCCGCCAAGCAGGTGGTCGTTGCCGGCACCGCCGAACAACTGGTCGGCACCATTGTTGCCGTAGAGATTGTCGTCGCCGTCTTCGCCGAGGAGTACGTCGGCACCGGTTCCGCCCCACAAGTAATCGTTGCCGACGCCGCCTTCGAGCCGGTCATTGCCGTCCCCACCATAGAGATTGTCGTCGTCAAGCCCGCCTTGAAGGACATCGTCGCCGGCACCCCCAAAAAGGGTGTCGTTGTTGGTCGGATCGAACCCGATGAGCTGGTTTCCGCGGATCTGGAACGCCCAGACACCGGGCGAGCGCAGATTGCCGTCGGTATCGTCGTAGAGAGTCGTGCCATTAACATAGGGGAGGCTGCGGTAGCCTATCGCCGGAGTTTGAATGTATGGATAATTGCCCCAGTAAGCCCACTCCACTTCTTCGTAACGGTAGATCACGTCGAAGCTGTCGGGGCCGTTGATCTTCAACTGCAACTGGTAGGCGTTGGGTGTGGTTCCGTTGTTGTAGCGACCGACGTCGTCCCATGTGACGGTCAACACATTGGTCGTGCTATCGAAGTCGTACCATACCCGGTTTGCGCCGGTGCTGTTGCCACCCGGGCTTGGATTGACCGCACCTGCGTCGGTGTCGACGAGGTCCGGCAGGATTGCCAGCCTCATCCCGCCGATGACGATGTTACCGTCTTCGTTGATCGTGACCTGGGTATATCTCGTGCCACCAAGGGTCAGCGAACCGCCAGCGAAGTCCGTCGGCAAGGTAACGGTCAGGTTGCGGTTGTCGCCGGCAGGCAACGCCTGCTCGCCAAAACCCGCCGGACCACCCAGCGTGTTGACCAGGTCGGAGGTAATCGGCCCGAAATAGGCCTTGAGTTCATCGGAACCCTGATACGGCAGCCCACTATCGCCGATCAGCGTGTCGTTGCCGCCGTTCCCGTAAATCGTGTCCCGACCATAGCGCCCGGAAATCGTTTCGCCGAACGCCCCGCCATTGAGCGTTTCGTCCTTGTCGGTGCCCTCGATCACGAGCGTCGCCGGGTCGAGGATGACCGCATTCTCGAAGTTCGAAACCGAGAGCGTTGCGGCGTCGATATTGGCAAGCCTGACGATCTGGTAGAGCTGGCCGGTGCCAAGGGCGCCGTAGATGACGGTATCGGCGCCTTCCTGTTTCAGATCTATCGTCCACACCTCTGCGGACGCGGAAACGATTGGGCCATCGCCATCGGGCGGACCGTCCACCGGCGGCGGTCCGATGACGACACTTCCTGAACTGAGCGATATTATTTCGCCCCCGGTTGCTTCGAAATCGGTTATCGTGACGGGCGCGACACCGGGAAGGATTTCGAAACGATCCGTACCGGCTCCGCCCGAAAGCGTGATGGCATCGGCAACGAAGGCCTGGCCGTTCCAGCGTTGGTTGCGATAGGCAACAACCAGAATATCGTCGCCGCCCTGACCATAAAGCGCGTCGATACCTGCTGCGCCACCGTAAAGGTAATCGTTGCCGCCAAGGCCGTAGATCGTGTCGGCGCCGTCAGCGCCGTAGAGTGCATCTTCGCCATCGGTGGCGTAATGGACGAACTCGGTCGCCCCGAAATCGCTCCAGGTAGCGAACCCGACGAAATTGTCGGCCGTCAGCTGGGTGTGGTCGACATCGACGAGGCGGATGAATTCGAGATCCTCGACACTCCCGTCCGCCCGACCGGCGCTGAAATACAGCACCGTATCCGACCCGTCCTGCGCCAGGTGGAACTGGTAGGGTTGCGCCCAGGTGGTTAGCGCCCCGGACGTCGGCAGCGTCAATTCGATGATGTCGCCGCCCGATCCGGCTACGAAGTCGAAAACCGTGTTCGATCCTGCGAAATCGGCGAGAAATGCCGACGACACAGTGATGTTCAGACGGTCTATGCCGTCGCCCAGCGAAATCGTGTTCTGCGCGTCGAATGTCCGGATCAGGATGGTGTCGGCACCCGTTCCGCCAGAGATGGTGTTGATGCCGAAATCGTCGGAAAGGGTATCTGCGCCGATACCGCCTTCGAGGGTGTCGTTGCCTATGCCTCCGGTAATCACGTCGGCGCCCGAGCCGCCGAGGAGGAAATCGTCGCCTGCGCCGCCGACCAGCGTGTCGTCATGAAGACCGCCTTCGAGGCGATCATTGCCGTCGCCGCCGTCGAGGTAGTCGTTTGCGGCCCCGCCGATCAGGATATCGTTGCCCGCGTCGCCGTAGAGCTGATCCTCTTCCGTAGCCGGATAGGGCTCACCCTGCCCGACGAGAGTTGTCGGCAGACCGATGAGTTGGCCGTTGCGATATTGCATGGCCCAGACGCCATCGAAGCCGAGGTTGCCCGGCAAGGTATCCATCTGGGAAGCATCTTCGTCGGGCAGGGGCAGGCTAACCAAAGTGCCGTTGAGCGACACATACGGGGCTTCCTGGTTCCAGTAATTGGACCAGACGAGGTCCTCGTAGCGGTAAATTACATCGAAGCCGCCGTCAGCGAGGATGATCTGGAGCTGGAACGCATTCGGCTCGATGCCTTGCGGATAGCTGCCGACATCGTCCCAGGTCACGGTCAGGATGCCGGCATTCTCGTCGAAATCGTACCAGACCCGGTTGGCGCCGGTGCTTGTGCCGCCCGGGCTTGCGTCGAGCGGACCGCCGGTCATATCGACATCGTGGGAGAAAATACCGAACTCCAGCGCGCCGACATAGACCATGCCGTTGGAATCGATCCCGATCGTCCGGACAGGTACACCGTCGACCGTCAACAGGCCACCGTTGAAGCCGGCCGGGATGAGGACGTTCGTGACGAGATCGTCGCCGGCTTCGGTTATCCCCTCGCCGAAGCCGGAGTCGCCACCGAGGCCGTTGACGAGCGTCTTCTCCAGGATCCCGAAATAGGCGAGGAATTCCGGCGTCGGCGACCAGGCCTGCGCTGCTTGCGGCTCTACCCCGTCGTCGACGGCTTCGTCGCCGATCAGAATATCGTCGCCGGTACCGCCGTAAAGGCTGTCCTGTCCGGCGTTGCCCTCGAGATGATCGTTACCGCCACTGCCATAGAGCGTATCGTGACCGGCGCCGCCAATGAGAATGTCGTTGCTGTCGCTCGAATAAAGGTAGTCGTTGCCTGCGCCACCCTCTAGGCGGCTGTCCGAGCCATAGTTGTACAGATCGTCGTTGCCGGTCCCACCGATCAGGGTGTTCCGACCGCTGTGGTCGTAAAGATAGTCGTCGCCGGGCCCGCCATCGAGCAAGTCAGCGCCTTCATCGCCGTATAGGCTGTCACCCTCGGTACCACCGTACAGCTTGTCGTTGCCTGTGCCCCCGGTGAGGTAATCCCAGCCAGCTCCGCCGCGGATGGTATCGTCGCCGTCGCGTCCGTACAGGCTGTCGTCTTGGTCCCAGATATCGTAGGGCTGGCCCAATCCGGTCAAAGTGCCATTGCGATACTGCATGGCCCAGACGCCTTCGACGCCGAGGTTGCCGGAAACGGTGTCGAGCTGTGCCGCTCCTTCGGAAGGCAGCGGCACCGCATAGGTGATGTATTCCTCGCCATTGATAGCGAAATAGGGCGCATCGATGTCGTAGTCCTGCGTCCAGGTCAGGTCTTCGTATCGGAAGATGACATCCAGCTGGTCGTCGCCGAGGAAGCGGATTTCGGCCTGGAATGCGTTTTGCGAGGTATCGCCGTTACGGTACCAGCCCTGGCCGACATCGTCCCAAGTAACGAAGAGGGTCATCGTTGCGGCATCGAACCGATAGTAAACCTGGTTCGACCCGGTGCTGTTACCATCGGCTCCCGCATTAGTCGGGCCAGAGCCTGTGTAGACGTCATGCCCGAACGGCGCGATTTCCAGATTCCCGAAATAGATGTAGCCACTCTCGTTGATCTGGATGCTGGTAACCAGCTCCCCGCCCACCGATATCGCGCCACCGTTGAAATCGGCCGGAACGTCGACATACCCGCGATAGAAACCGGGATAGTCAACCGGATCGCCGAAGCCGGATGTACCGCCGAGCGTGTTGACCAGATCGGACGAAACGGCGCCGAAATAGCTGGCGAGCGCTCCGTCGGGATCGAGCGAAGCCGGATCGAAGTTCTCGTTGTACTCGTCGCCGATGATCAGGTCGTCGCCCGCACCGCCATCGATATTGTCATAGCGGTCACCGCCGAGCAGCGTGTCGTTGCCCGCGTCACCGTAGATGCGGTCGTAGCCTTCGGCTCCGCGGATCGTGTCGTTACCGTCCCCGCCGCGAACAGTGTCGTCGTCAGCACCACCGTCGATAAGGTCGTCGCCGGCGAGCCCCTCAATCTGGTCGTTCCCCGCGTCACCCGAAAGGGAATCCACCAGTGCCGTGCCTTGGTGGACATCGTTGCCTGGCGTACCGATCCAAGTTTCGCCGGGCACTAGTGTACCACCCGTGCCGCCGGTTCCCGTGCCGTCGCCATCTCCGGTGCCGCCACCGCCGGTGCCGCCATCGCCGTCCGTGGGCGCGAGCGACGTCAGCGTGAAGACCGGATTGGCGAAGGGATCGGCCTCGACGCTGGCGAAAAGCGGTTCTGCCGCCGCAGGCGTGATCGCCATCGACAGCATGGCGGCCTTGTTCCAGGTCGTACCGTCGGCAAACACCACGCTGTCGATCAGCGCATAGGTTTCCGTAAGGGCCTGGTTGACGAGGATCATCCGGTCGGTGGTGCCGAGGATGCGAAGCACGATATCGTTGCCGTCGCGAATGACGCGAACGTTTGCCGGATTGACGTCACTGCGGATGCGCACGGTGTCCAGCGAACCGTTCCACGATCCTTCGACGATGGTGTCCCGGCCCGACCCGCGGCCGAAGAAATAGGTCGTGTCGCCGATGCCGCCGGACAGCCAGTCGTCGCCGGCGCCGCCATCGAGAGACAGGTTGAGATCGATGCTGGAACCCAGGTCGATGTGGTCATCGCCGGCCGTTCCCGCGGTCGCACGGCTGAGCAGCTCCGCCAGGTCCCAGAAGGCGCCGTTGGCGAACTCGATCCGTTCGATGCCGTAGTCCGTCGTCCCGCCGGCAGCGGTGAACATGTTCTGGAGCGTTATGCGGTCCTGCGTGCCGGCGATGCCGAGCACGATGTCGCGTGGGCCGGTCTGCAAGAAGCGGATCTGGTTCGGCAGAATGTCTGGGCCGAAACGCAGCACGTCGCCCGAGGGGCCCGCGATGCCGACATCGGCGATGACATCCTGGCCATCGCCGCGATCGAACAGGTAAACGTCATCGCCGCCATTGCCTTCGAGCCGGTCGTCGCCGGTCCCGCCGCGCAGGAAATCGCGGCCGCCACCGGTGCTGACAAGATCGTTGCCGGCAAGGCCCGAAGCTTCGATTTCGCCCGTTTCCGGCACGATCAGAATATCGTCACCCGCGGTTGCACCCGCTGCGAGCACCAGTTCGGAATAGCTGATGGAGCTGCCGTCGGCAAAGCTTGCGCGCGCGATCATCGCCACCCCGGCAACCGGGCGAGCGATGGTGATGCGGTCGTCGCTGCCCGCGAGCGCCAGCACCAGTTCACCGGCGCTATTGACCGACGCGGTGATCTCGGCCCGCGCGATACCCTCACCGAAGCGTAGCACGGCCAGCCCATCCGGCGTCCCGGCACGAACGATGCGGTCATGGCCGTCGCCGCGGTTGAAGACAATTTCGTCCGCGCCGCCGCCACCGTCGATCGTATCGTCACCTCGCCGGCCCTCGATCCGCTCGGCGGCCGCGCTGCCGGTCAAGCGGTCATCACCGTCGGTCGCTTCGAGCGCCGCCTGGGCGCGAAGCTGGGCCAGCGAAAGGGTCGTCCCGTCGCCGAATACGACGCTGTCCACACCGATCCAGCCCGAAGTGTAGGAAAGGACGATTTCGTCGTTCCCGCCATCGAATCGCAGGACGAGCTCGTTCCGGTCGGGCGACAGCTGCGAGACCCGCAGCTCGTCGGGACGATAGCCGGTAATGGTGAGCGTATCCGTCCCCGCATTGTCGGAAATCACGTCGCGGCCGTCGCCCCTGGCGAAACGGTAACTGTCGTTGCCTGCCCCGCCGCGGAGCTGATCGTCGCCGAGGCCGCCGACCAGAACGTCGGCCTTGCCGGTTCCTTCGATGGTGTCGTTGCCTGCGGTCTGCTGTCCCGAGACATAGCGCTGCAGCAAGGTATCGGCATTCCACCGCGTGCCGTCGCCGAATTCGATTTCGGGCAGGTAGCTCGCCGTCAACGCGTTCTTGATGATGACCTGGTCGCCTGTACCCGGGAACGCCACGACAAGGTCTGCCGAATTGTTGGCCACGGCCCGGACCTCGACAAGATTTACAGTCTGGTCTTCCAGCACAAGGACGGCAGAGGTCACGCCGCTCGGCATGACGACGGTATCGATCCCGTCACGCGCGGAAATGACCACGCGCGAGCCCTGCGCCAGCGTGATTAGGTCGTTGCCTCCGCCCGGACGGTATTCGCGTCCCGACGGCAGGTCGCGCAGGTCGATGATGTCCTGCGCATTCGCCGGACGTGCGTCGAAGATCGCAGCCCGGACTTCCGCCAGCGTCATCACCGACCCATCGGCAAATTCGAAGCTTTCGACCGGAGATGTCTTGTAGCCGCCGAGAACGGCGAGCCGGTCGGTGCCGTTCTGCAGCGTGATGACGAGATCGCCGTTCACTTCCGCGAAGGTCAGCAAATCCCGGGTGATTTCCGCCCCGAAAACGATCTTGTCGACGCCGCCGGTGTCGTAAACGCTGTCGCGGCCGTCGCCGATGCCGAACCGGTAGGTGTCGTTGCCGGTCCCGCCTTCGAGCGCATCGGATCCCTTGCCGCCGGCAAGAACGTCGTTCCGCCCGTTCAGGCCGACGAGCAGTTCGTCGTCGTCCGTCCCGATCAGCATTCGGTCGATGATCTGGTCGAGCGAAAGAATCGTGCCGTCTGCGAATTCGAACCGCTCTACGCGTGTGTTTCCAAGCCCATTGACGACCGTGAGCACATCGAGGCCATTGCCAAGGTCGATCAGGAGATCGTTGCCGTTGCGAGTGACGTTGATGTCCTGCACCAGCACCGATGCGCCGAACACCACACGGTCGATGACATTGGCGGCATCGGCTTTCTCGACGATCCGGTCGAAGCCATATCCGGATGTGAATGCGTAGGTGTCGGCCTTCTGGCCGCCGATAAGGGTATCATCGCCCTGACGCCCATCGAGCGTATTGGGAGCATCGATGACGCCTTCGATGACATTGTCGCCGCGATTGCCGCCAGCGATCTGGAGCATTTCCTCGACGTCGGAAATCTTGATCACCGTGCCGTCGAAGAACTTGAACAGCTCGATTTCGTCTTCCGGCGAGCGGAACTGATTGCGGACCCGCAAGGTATCAGTACGTCCGACGACGGTTATCAGCAGGTCGTTGCCGTCCTTGGTGAAGACGACATTGTCGCGGGTGATCGACCCGCCGAATTCGATGGTATCGTTTACCGCGACGTTGACGCCGCGCCGATCGCTCCAGCCTGACCTGATGCGCCGGTCGACGATCACATCCTGGCCATAGCCGACATCGAACTTGTACCGGTCGCCGCCGTCGCCGCCGGTAAGCGTATCGTTCCCGGCCCGCCCGTCGAGCAATTCGCCGAAATTCGAACCGACAAGGGCATCGTCGCCGCTGGTGCCGATGATGTCGTTGTTGTCGGGCATCAGTTCCTTGAACGACACCACGCGGTCGGTGAATTCGAAGAACTCGATGGCGAAATTCTGGGTGTTCTCGCGAACGTACTGATTTTCGATGACGATCCGTTCGCCCGTCGCGCGGACCACGAAGACGAGGTCCAGGGGTGTGCGCGTGATATCGACGTCGGTCGTTCGCAGGCCCTGCATGACCACGCGGTCGTCGCCGGAATCGTCGAGGACCTTGTCGTTGCCGAGGCCCGATCCGACCCAATAGGTGTCGTTTCCGCCAAATCCGATCAGGTAATCGTTGCCGAGCCCACCGGCGATGCTGTCGGAGATGCGGTCGAAGCCATAGATCGTGTCGTCGCCGTCGGTCTTGGCGATGTCGACATAGTGCTGCAGCAGCTTGTAGGCGGACCAGTTGGTGCCATCGGCGAACGTGATGTTCTCGATCATGTTCACGAAGCCGATGAGATAGACGTATTCGAGGAAGTCGGTCAGCGTGACCCGCCCTTCCTCGCCCGCGATCTTCAGCGTCAGTGTGTCGGAAGGCCCGTCGCGCAGGAATTCGATGTCGGTCCAGCGAATGTCGTCGACGAACTTCAGGCGATCCTGTTGCGGCGGGGCGAAGAAGCCGAAGCTGTAATCGGCGTCCTCGACAACGTCGTGGTCGTAGTTGCGGCCGAAAATGTAGGTGTCGTCGCCTTCGAGGCCCTTGAGGTAATCGTCCCCCTTGCCGCAATCGAGCTTGTTGTTGTTGAGGAGGCCGTAGATCGCATCGTCATTGTCGGTCTTCGCGTTCTCCAGCACGCGTTCGACGATTTCGGTGAATTCGAGGGTTTCGCCGCCTTCGAAAAGAAATTTCTCGATCAGGTTGGGCGCCACATAGTCGAGCCCGTCCGAACTGCCGAGGATTGCGCCGAACAATCCCAGGTTGAGCCGCACGCCACCGAACTGGCCGACGATCTCCAGCGTCTGGCCCGTCTCGTTTCCATCGTCGTCGAGGAAGACGATCATCAGGTTCTTGCTTGGCCCGTCACGGACCATTCGCAGGTTCTCGCTCTTGATGCCGTCGCGGAAAATCAGGAAGTCGAGACCAGCCTTGACCGGACCGAACGAGAAACCGCCGAGGTCGTCGATCACGTCCTGCCCGTCACCGGCCTCGATGATGTAGAGATCGCCGCCTGCTCCGCCGGAAAGATAGTCGTTATCCTTCCCGCCCCACAGTACGTCGGCCGACCCCGAGCCGATGTAGCTGTCGCGCGACATCTGTGCCGCAAGCTCGCGATCGACCACCTCCATCGACATGCGGAAGCGGTCCCAGATCACGCCATCGCTGAACACGATCGATTCGACGCCGCTCTGGTATTGCTTGCCGCCGAGCGTGTAGTCGTTGAGCTCGCCCAGGAACTGGTCGGTCAGGCGGATCGTGTTGGTCCGCCCGCGGATCTGCAGGATGAGATCCTGCCCGATGCGGATGGCCTTGACGTCTTCGGACGAAACATCGGTGAACCTCAGTTCGTCTGCGCCGCCAAGATCCCTGTCATGGATGACATCGTTGCCGGAATTCGACCCGACGAAATAATAGTCGGCCCCCTCGCCGCCGCGGACGGTCTGGTCGCCGCCGGTCATGTAGAGGAAATCGGTTCCGCCCGTACCGTCGAGCGTCGTGGCATTGGCCGTGTGCGTGCGAATCTTGCTCTCGTCGATCGACAGGGCATTGGCGACCGCAAAGATATCGAGGTCAAGATCGTTCGCTTCGAAGGCCGGGATCAGCTGCTGGAAGATGAAGGCGCCGGACAGGGAATCCGTCGCGCCCCAGACGTTGCCGCGGCCATAGGCGCGGTAATCTGGGTAGATCTGCCACAGGATCTCGTTCCAGTTGGCGAGATAGTCATAGACCGCATCGCCCGCATTGCTGGCCGGAGCCGCTTCGAAGATCGCCTCGAACAGCGGCATGAGCTCGCGATCGGTCGTCGGGCGGTAGGCGCCGACCGCCGGGTCATATTCGATCCCGCGCGAAAATTCGGACAGCCCGCCCTGCAGCGCAAGGCGGACCGCGAAGCGCCGGGACGTGACGATGTATTGCGCCATCGCCGCTTCGAGCATGTCGAGCATCGGGTCGATCGGCGAGAGCCACTCGTCCGGCGAGCTCGGGAACGGCGTTTCGTCGTTGATCGAATAGGTCAGGACGCCGGTATCGTAGTCCGCATGCGCGGTCAGCATTTCGGGGCGGAAGTCGATCCCGCCATGCTGCAGGGCGTAGTGGAACTGGCCGGGCGTGAGCAGCTCGACGCGATAAGTGGAATCGTCCGCCGAACCGACTTCGTCGAGAGTGTCGAAGTCGATGGCGTAGTTCCGCAGATTGAATTCGCGGTAGTCCCCGGTCTTCCACTGGAGTTCCAGCGCGCGATCGAGATTGCGGGCCCAGACGTAGAAGGTGCCGTCGCGATCAGTGACTTCGACGGTGTAGTCGACAGCGACGCCGTCGGTAAAGCGCACGCCGATGGTTTCGACCGGGATGTTGGCGAGCGGGTTGAAACCGAGTTCCTCGCGCCGCCATTCCAGCCCTTGGGCGGCCGGTCGCGCCAGCATGTCTTCGGCCGTGGCGAAAACTTGCGCCGGATCGCTCGCGAGCGCCCAGGTGCCGTCGGCCAGGTGGATGCCGTAGTCGCGCACCACCGCGCGGCCATCGACGATCTCGACCAGATAGGGCGCCTCGTCCCGGTGCTGAAGCGCGCTGCCGCGTTCGACCGGGGACCAGACCTGTTCCAGCCGCCACCCGGCCCCGAGCGCCAGCACGTCTTCGAGCGTCGCCCGTGCGACCGGCTGGCCGGCATCGTCGAGAATCGGAGTCCCGGACTCGAGCTCCCACCAGCCACCGGCGGCGTCCTCGCGATAGATCGCGCGGTCGGCCAGCTGCGCCTTGCCCGCGGCGTCGTAGACGACCTTGACCGCCACTAGTTCCCGCGTCGCCTCGAGGGTCTGCCCCCAGTGGCCGAGCACGTCGCCCGCCTGCGCCACAAGATCGCGCAGGCGTGGCGCGGAGCCGTCCGCCGGCATGGTCATGGCCGCAGCGCGTTCCTCGATCAGCGCGCCGAGCGTGAAATCATTGGCCCGCGCCACCGAAAGGTCGGTCAGCGCGCCCATGCCCTTGGATTCGAACGTCTCGTCCTGCTGCCATTCTGCCAGCCCCGCCTCGCGCGCATAACGCGTGTCGGTGAACGAGGTCTCGAAGATTGCCTCGAACATGTTGGTGGCGGAGCCATTGGCGAAACTGACCTGGGCCCGACTGAGGAGTTCGCCTCCCTGAGGTAGCTCGGTCCCGAGCGACACCGATTGCAGGCTGATCGACACAATGCCCAGCTGTTCGAGGGAAAACAGTTCTCCCGCATCCGTGTGGCCATCCTGATCGAGATCGCGCCAGACCTGCAGCTCCGACCAGATCGCGTCACTGGCATCGATGACGCCATCCTGGTTGGCATCTTGGACGGCCAGCTCGGCAAGACCGCCCTGGAAGCGGTTCCCGAACATTTCCGACCCGTCGTCGATCCGGCCATTGCCGTTGATATCGTGGACGAGGAAACCGTCGTCGCCCCGGATCCAGCCGGTCCGCTCGGCAAAGCGGTCGCCATCGCCATCGAAATAGATCGAGGCGGAATCCATCCCGACTACCTCGATTCCGTCGCCGTCGAGGTCGATGACAAGCGGGTCGACTTCGAGGGCCCATGCCGCCGATTTCGCCGCCCGTACCAGCGCGGAGAGCGTCACCAGCGCCGCATCGAGCGTGATCAGCGCCTGCAGCAACTGCCCGAAGACGCCCGATCCGGCGATGCTCGGAAGATTCGAGATGGCAAACAGCGGCAACAGGTACGGATTGCCGTCCTTGAAGACCATGTTGAGCTTACCCGCCGGTCCACCGTCGCGGAAAGCCTGGATCGTCGGCTCGACTTGCTGGAAGCCCCAGATCGTGGACACGAACCCGCCATCCTTGGCGAAGTCCTTGAAGCGCATTACGCCTTTGACGTTGACCTCACCGCCGCTTCCATCGGAAACGCTGAAGATGCCATCCTGCCCGGTCACCGCGCGGAAGAAGCCGTCAAAGACATTTCCGACCAGCAGATCGTCGCCGTCGAGCCGATAGGTGATAAAGGGTACAAGATGATCAAAATAGATCGGATTGCCTAGCGCGGCAGCCGCAGCATTGGCGGCGGCGATTGCGCCCGAAGCGCCAATCAGGCCGCCAAAAGACCCGCCGAGTGCGAGCATGACGCCACTTGCCGCAGCGTCGCCGCCAGTGAGAGGAACTCCGAAAAATTTCAGAACGTCGTGGCGCTGGGCATCCATGACAGTCGTGTCTGGGAAGTACCAGAAATTGTCCGAATTCTTGCCTGAATCTTCGGCCCGGTTGCCGAAGCGATCGGCACCAGCAGCATAATCGCCCCAGATGGTCCCATAGCTCGAAGTGTTGAATATCCAGTCGCGGCCCTCGCCCCCGGCGGTGACCACCTTTTCGCCACCGATCGCGATGATCCAGTCGTTGCCTTTTCCGCCATCGAGCAACAAGGATTCGCCGCCGTTACCCTTATCGGCGAGCCAGCTAACGAGAATGTCGTCGCCCTTCAGACCGTAGACTTCGCCATGGCCGGTATGGAACATGACGTCGCCGTTATCTTCGTCGTCGAGCCCGATCAGGGTCGAGGAATCGCGACCGATCAACCAAGTGTTGGGCTCGAGCGCGACCCCGACGCCGCCTTCCTCGACGAACTGAATGGTCGGAATGAGCGGTTCGATAACTTGCCGATAGAATTCGGCGACCACCGCCTTGACGGTGTCGACATAGGGCTTGATGGTTTTTTCGAAGCCTTCCATGAAATCCAGCACAACGCCGGCCAGCTCGTGCTGCCATGTGCCGTCCTCGAAAGACTCTTCAGCATCCGTCGCGAGCTGTTTAATCTCCTGGTAGCCGAAATAGGCCCCCGCAGAAATCAGCGCGACCGTACCGAGCGGGCCGGTCGCGGCAGCCAGCCACATCGCGGCGGCGCCGATCGGGACCGACAGCGCGATCGACAGCGCTTCCTGCTGGATCCAGGCCTGCAATTCGGGTGAACCCTCGCCGTATTTCGCCTTGGCGACTTCGTATTTGGCCCAGCCGAACAGGACCGAACCGAGCGCGCCGGCGGCGGCCGAACCGAGCCGGATGTCGATGTCGAGCCCGCGAATTCGCGGCGTCCCGTCGGCATCGATTTCGACCCGCCTGGCATAGTCGAGCGCCCGCCGCCGGTTCTCGGCCTGTTCGGGCGATGCGTTGCGATATGCGTCGATGTCCGGATCGTCGAGCGCGGCGACGATCCGCGCCTGCGAAGCGCCGAATTTCTCGGGGTCGATCTCCTGGTACCGGCGCGCCCAGTCGTTGTAGTCGCGCAAGGTCGAGCGTTCGACCTCCGGAATAAGGTCCATCCCGCGCTTGATCTCAGCCTCGATCTCGGCGAATTTCGCCGAGTTGAGGGCGCGATTCAGGCGGTCCGGATCGACCTTGCCGTCCGCATCGGTGATGCCGGACATAATCTGCTCGCGGGCGAAAATGTTGGCCCGCTCGGCATCGTTCCACAGAACTTCGCCGTCGGGGTAGAATATTCGAGCAAGAACCGGGTGCTTCTCGATTAGCTTGCGCTGGAGCGCCGCTTGGCCGGAAGGACTATTGGGATTCGGAATGGTCTCGCGAATATCGTAGATATCTTTGTACAGAGCGGCGAGCCCGGTCTTGTTGGTCTGGCCCGGCTGCTCGATGCTGTCATAATCTAGTAAGCCATCAGCATCGAGTTGCCGCAGATAGTTCGCTACATCGCCGTCGGTATCGAACCGCAGGTCCTGTCCATTGAGCGCTAACGAGCGAAGATCGCCGTAGCCCAGCTTACGCAACTGGTCCTCGTGCATGAACAGGATTTTGGTGGTATCGAGAAACGCGCCAGTGCGTTTGTTGTAGTCGTCGAAGATACCCTTTATTGTGGGATCGTTTTTGTCGAGCTTATTCAGTGCTTCGAAGTCGTCAATATTGAAGTCAGGCTTACCGGTCGCCAATCGAAGGTCGTCTTGTAAATCCCGTCGGACTACATTCATCCACTTATTTGACTTTTCCAGCCCGTCCGGATCGGATTCGAAGAACAAGTCGTTGAATTCGGCAACGTGCTCGAAGCGATGCACGGCCACGCCGAGGATAGCCCCGCCGCGCTGCGATTGTGGGGCAAGCACACCATTAACGTTGGCATTCTGCCCGTTAACGCCGCCTAGTATCCAGCGGAACCAGGAAAGCCCGCGCACTTGGGCGAACGCATCGCCCACAATATGCGCTCGCTGAAATCCCGATCTGTTGGTGCTCGTATCAAGCGGGTCAATTAGGTCCTTGGTGCTGTCCGGCGTGGGGATTGTCTGTACTGTCATCCCACTACCTCCACCTGACCGCTATCGTAGGCGATACCGGTCATGCCCTTTGACTTCAGATGGTCGTGCATCGCCTGCGACATGAATGGGGCCATCCCCTTCCCACCACCAAGATAGCGGTCGTGCCACAGATGCACGCATCCTAGCTGGTCGAGATTGAAGACCAGCTTCGGCTCGGCCGAAGGATCAGCTCCATCCGGGAGCAAATCAGGATATCGGCGAGCGATGTCTCGCGCAGGGCGCCAACTGTTCAAGTGAAAGATCATATTCGTATGCTCGCGGTCCATGCCGTCGATGCGGTTGCCAGTGTTGAACCAGAAGCGATGCTCGAGATGTTTTCCCCGTTGGTCGAGAAATTCGACCGAAATGAACTGGTGCACGCCCGGCTCAAGCTCTTCGATCGCCGCCTTCGCGCGCTCCGATACGTTGGTCCAAATGGTACGGTCGAAGTCGCCCGGAGGCGCTCCATTACTGTCCAGCCATTTGACCTGTTTCGGCATGTGGGTCGGATCGGCCTTCAGGCCATCGCTGTCCTCCAGTGAGGTGACCTTGTCGAAATCACCGTCGACCTTCTTGATCGTCGTATTGAGTCCGGAGAGCGAACGAATTCTCATTCCGTATGCAACAGGCATCTTTTCTCTTCCTTGCGGCTCAGCAAAATTGGCTGCCAACACGGTTGCCATCAGTCCAAAACAGACCATTCTTCGATTGAGCAGGAACTTTCTCATCAAACGCGCTGCCCCCCCCCAAGGCAGGGAGGTGCAGTCGCTTAAGAGCCAGTGGCCAAGCGTGCAGGCCGCCTTCTATTAAGGCAACAGCATAGCAATCTGTGGTGAAGCGACCCACGATTCCCCCCGTCAATCCCGCGCATATGTTTGCCACAGCCAATTGCGAAATCAAGCGGTAGACAGTCAAAAATCCAACAACTCCCTGCATTATACTTGTTGACAGCCTCCCCGGGGGCCGAAACACCCTAAGAAACCGCAGTTTTCCGCCATTCTCGAGCTGATGACGACAATCGGTACCGAATTGCTACGCGACTTTTTGGCAAATATCGCCTGCACGCCTTTCGAAGGCGGTTGACAGCTTGCTGGTGCCGATTATCCAACGGTTCCTGGTTCACTCACACGGGAAGGGATTGAAGTGGCAGACAAGAAGGGTCGCGAAAGTACCGGCGGAGACACGCAGGCAGAGGCGCCGGGCAAGCCGGCGGAGATCGATGCCGAGGTCCTTGCGAAGATCGCCGGGCTGCGCGCGCATGTGCGCGAGAGCTTCGGCAAGGTGGCGATGAGCATGATGATGTTGCCGCGTTACCGGCACCAGACGCTGGCCGATCTGCAGCACCTGATCCTCGACCCGCTGATCCGCGACCGGATCGCGATAGCGCAGCGGGCGGGCGAAGGCCTGCAGGCGCAGGATATCGCCGGCGTGGCGATCTGGGCGAGCGTGTCGGACGAGGTCGACGGCAAGATCCGCGACCAGATCGCCAGCGGCACCTGGCCGATCCGGCTCAAGAGCGAGGACTGGAACTCGGGCACCAACAACTGGCTGATCGACGTCATCGCCGCGGACCGCAAGGCCACCGCCAGCGTGATCGCCAACTTCCGCCAGGTGGTGAAGGAAGGCGCGCTGAAGCTGCACCCGCTGATCACCAACCTGCTCGATGCCGAGACGCTGGAGCGGATGGGCGCACAGAAGGCTACCCGCGATGGCGAGCCGGTGCCAGCGAAGGTGCCGGAAGGCGAGACGGTCAACTAATCTCCGCCGTATAAGGGTATGCAAGGGCGCGGGCGCGGAAGCGTTTCGCGCCCTTTTCCTACGCCCCTCACCTAGCGCTCCCGGCCCGCCTCGTTCATCGCCTGGCTGATCGGCGAGAGCAGATACTGGATGATCCGACGTGCGCCGGTCTTGATCTCCGCCTGCACCGCCATGCCCGGCTGCACCCGGTCGCATAACGGGTGACGGGCGGGATCGGCGGGCGCACAGGCGAGCGTGATGCGCGCGGCGTAAACCAGCCCCGGCTGGATCGGACGACCGTTCTCGTCGCGCACGCTGCCGGCGGGCTGCTGGCTCTGGTCGATCGCATCGCGGCTGATCGTCTCCACCCGCCCCTGGATAAGGCCGTAGTCGGTGAAGTTGAACGCTTCCAGCTTCACCGCCACACGCTGCCCGACCTTGATGAAACCGATGTCCTTGTTATGCACGAAGGCTTCCACGGCGATCCCTGCACCGCAGCCGGTGCCAGTGCGCGCATTGCCCGCGCTGCACGGGACCACCACCATCAGGGGCTGGGCCGGTTGCACCACTCCCCCGACGGTCGTTACCGCGAGCTGCTGCACGACGCCGTCGACGGGCGCGCGGATTTCCTGAAACTGCCGCCGCCGCTCGGCCTTGCGAAGCTCTTCGCCGGCAATGCTGGCGCGGTCCGTCGCTTCGGCCAGGTCCGTCACAGCAATCTTGCCGAAGTCGGCCCGCAAGGCGCGCTGCTCGGCCTCGATCCGGCCGATCGAGGCGAGCGCCTGCGCCGCATTGGCCTGCTGTACCTCGATGTTGCGCAGATGCTCGGCGCGCAGCTGCTCGTACTCCAGCAGCTTCAATTGCGAATAGAACCCCTTGCCCGCAAGATCGGCCCGGGCCTGCAACTGCTTGTCGATATAGGGGACCGCTTCTTGCAGCTTTGCGATCTCGGCCCGCGCGCCTGCCAGCCTGCCTTCGCTTTCCGCGCGCTGCTGCGACAAGGCGGACGAACGCGCCTGATATTGCGCCACCGCGCTATCGACGAAGGCCTGTTCGGTGCGGGCAACATCGGCCGACGTTCCGGGAGGCGCGACGAACCTTGCCGGCCGACCCTGCAAATGAGCAAGCAGGGCATCGTTCCGGGCGCGCAAGACCTGGGCGGAGATAAGGGTCTGGGTGCTCTGCGCCTCGTCCGCGCTGGCGAGCGTCGGATCGAGTTCGATCAGCAGGTCGCCCTTCTTCACGAACTGGCCGTTCTTGACGTGGATGGCGCGCACCGCGCCGATCTCGATCGGCTGGATGACCTTGGCGCTGCCGCCCGGTACGGTCTTGCCGGCTGCGGTGGCAACGACGTCGATGCGCCCGAAGATGGCCCAGACGAGTGCCAGCACGAACAGGCCGCACGTGAGCAGCAGCAGCCACCGCATGCCGGGGCTCGGCGGTTTCTCCATGATTTCCAGCGCTGCCGGCAGGAACTCGTGCTCGTCCTTCGGCTTGAACGTGCGGTCGACCTCGTTCTGGTTGGCCCAGCTTTCGCGAAACACCCCGAGATGCCGGGCCAGTGTCGGGAAGCGATCACCGAGCCAGCTCACGGCAAGACCTCCATCGGAGCATTTGCCACGCCGGTCTGCTTCGCGTGCAGTTGGGCATACCGCCCGCCTGCCTTCAGCAGTTCCTCATGCGTGCCCATCTCGGTGATCTCGCCGGCTTCGACGGTAATGATCCGGTGGCATGGACGCACGGCGGAAAGGCGATGCGCGATGATGAGGACGGTGCGTCCCTGTGCTATCCGGCCGAGGTTGTTCTGGATGATTTCCTCGCTCTCGGCATCGAGCGCGCTGGTCGCCTCGTCGAGGATCAGGATCCTCGGATCCGTGATCAGCGCACGGGCGATGGCAAGCCGCTGGCGCTGGCCGCCCGAGAGGTTCGAGCCACGCTCCTCGATGATGGTATCGTAGCCATGCGGCAGGGTAAGGACGAATTCGTGGGCGCCGGCCAGTTCCGCTGCGGCGATCACCCGGTCCATGGCGATGGTCGGATTGCTCAGGGCGATGTTTTCGCGCACCGAGCGGTTGAAAAGAATGTTTTCCTGCAGCACCACACCCACCTGTCGGCGTAGCCAGGCAGGATCGACCAGGGCAAGGTCCGTTCCGTCGACCAGGACCCGACCCTGTTCGGGGACATAGAGCCGCTGCACCAGCTTGGTCAGCGTCGACTTGCCCGATCCGGACGGGCCGACGATCCCGATCATCTCGCCCGGCGCGATCTGCAAGTTTACGCCGCGCAGCGCCTCTGGAGCATCGGGGCGGTACCGAAACCGAACCTTGTCGAATTCCACCTGTCCCTTGATCGGCGGCAGGCTGGCACGGTTGGGATTGTGCTCGGGCTCTGCAGGGGCGTTTAGGATATCGCCGAGGCGGTCGACCGAGATGCGCACCTGCTGGAAATCCTGCCACAGCTGCGAAAGGCGCAGGATCGGCTGGGCCACGCGCCCGGCCAGCATGTTGAACGCCACCAGGCTGCCGACCGAAAGGTCGCCCGCGATGACCGCCTTGGCACCAAAAAACAAGATGGCGACCGTCGTCAGCTTGCTCACCAACTGGATCAGGTGGCTGCCCCAGTTGGCAAGGACGGTCACGTCCCAGCCCGTCTTGATGTAACCGGCGAACTGTTTCTCCCAGCGGTCACGCATGCGCGGTTCCACGGCCATCGATTTCAGCGTGCCGATACCCGTCACCGTCTCGACCAGGAACGACTGGTTTTCCGCCCCGCGCTTGAATTTCTCATCTAGCCGCGCGCGCAGCGGAGGAGTGATGACGACGGAAATCGACACGTAGATCGGGATCGTTAGCGCGACGATCAGCGTCAGCAGCGGTGAATAGAGATACATCACGGCGAAGAAGACGATGGTGAAGAACAGGTCGATCAATACCGTGACGGCGTTGCTGGTGAGGAAGTTGCGGATGCTCTCGAGCTCGCGCACGCGGGCCACGCTGTCGCCCACGCGCCGGGCCTCGAAGTAGCTCAGCGGCAGTGCCACAAGGTGTTTGAAGAGCGCTGCCGAAAGCTCCGCGTCCACCCGGTTGGTGGTGTGCGCGAACAGCCAGTTGCGCAGGCCGGACAAAATTGTCTCGAAAATGAGCACAGCCGACAGGCCGATCGCCAGCACCTCCAGCGTGGTCATCGACTGGTGGACCAGCACTTTGTCGATCACCAGCTGGAAGAAGATCGGCGACGCCAGGCCGACCAACTGCAGGAAGAAGCTCCCCAGCAGGACATCGCGCATCGGCTTGCGGTATTTGACCAGCGCGGGAATGAACCAGCTGATATCGAAAGCGCGCTTCTGCCCTGCGATATGCTCTCGGCTGGTCATGAGGAGCATGTCGGCCTCGCCACCATCCAGCGCGAGATCGGTTTCGATCTGCTCCCCGGTCCAGATTTCGGGGCGCTGCCCATCGGGCTTCAACACCATGTGCCGCACGCCGGCGTCGCCGGTGTCGTCGACCTTGAGAAGGATCGCCGTCCCGCCGTCGCGCAAGCGCACAAGAGCGGGAAGCGGCAGTTTTGGGAACTCGCGAACAGCCGCACGCTTGCGCCGTGCGATCAGCCCGAGCTTCTTCGCGATGCGGATCAGGTCATCAAAATCGTAAGGACGATCACCCTGCCCGCGGTCGTGATGAATCTGCGATGGTTCCGCCGGCACGCCGAGGAACTGGGCTAGCAGCACGAAACTCGCCAGCGCCGCATCGGCGGGACCCGCCGAGGGATTTATTTCGGTATCTGTCATGAATCACGTCGACCCCGGACGACTTCTAACCAATCGTGCGAAGGCGACAAGGTTATTCGGCTACTGGAGCCGACTAAACATGATCGAAGACTTGGCGGCTCGTTGAGCGGCTATTCGCGGAAGGCCGTCTCGGAAAGCCGCGTGATCGGCGTGAAAAGGTAGGACAGGATCGAGCGCTTCTCTCCGAGCAGACTGACATTGGCCATCATGCCCGAACCTATGCGCAGCCGCTTGCCGCTCTGGTCCTTGAGCGCGCCGTCGCTCTGGACCTCGACGGTGTAGAAACTGTCACCGTTCTCCGTCTGGACTGCATCGGGAGAGATAGAGGTGACCCTTCCCTCGAGTGTGCCGAATACTGCCGAATTATAGGCGGTCACTTCGATCCGGGCGCGTTGGCCGAGACCGACATTGCCGATGTCGCCCGGGCGCACCATGACTTCGAAGAACAGCGCGTCGTTCGACGGCACGATCTCGACGATCGGCATGCCGGCTGCGACGCTGCCGCCGACAGTGGTGACGAGCACGCGGTTGACCTTGCCCGTCATCGGCGCGCGGATGGCGGTACGATCGACACGATCCGAAAGCGCCGGCAAGCTCTGGCGCTGGACGGTCAATTCGGCCTGTGCCTGCGAGAGTTCCATGCCCGCCCGCGTCTTCCAGTCGCTGAACTGCTGCGCCGAAGTGGCTCGGGCTTCCGCGACGGACGATTGCGCTCGTGCGACCGCCGCGCGCGCTGCGGTAACCTCGTTTTCGGCCACCTGCGCTGCATTTTCCGCTTTGATCAGGTCCATCTTGGGCACGATCAGTTGTTCCGCCAGCGGACGCAGCATTTCCAGTTCGCGGCGCGCCGTCGTCAGATTGGACTGCCGCGCTTCCAGCGCCGACTGGGCCTCCGCGACCGATCGTTCTGCCTGCACCACGCGTGCCTGGCCCGAAGCGCGCAGGCCGCTGAGTTCCGCCATGCGGGCCGCGTGGAGCGATTGCTCGACCGATACCTGGTCGCCCGCGCTTCCTGCATAATTCGGCGAGCCGCCGCGCACTTCGGCTTCGAGGCGGGCGATCTTGGTCTGGAGAGCGGAGACGTTGGCTTCGGTACTGCCGAAGGCGGCGTTGCTGATCGTCGGGCTGAGGCGCACGAGCAATTGCCCGCGTTTCACGCTGTCGCCGGGCTTGACGAGTATCTGCTCAACCACCCCGCCTTCGAGATTCGATACCACCTGCAGTTTCGAACTCGGCACGACGCGCCCCTGGCCGCGGACTGTTCGATCCACCGTCGTCAGGCTGGCCCAGAGCAGGAACAGCACGAAAAAGGCAGCAAGCATCCAGAGGATGACATTCGCCGACTTGTGCGCGCGGTATTCCTCCTCCTCGAACTCCTGTTCCTTATCCGAAAACATCGAGCGGGCCATGTGCAGCATGATGATCTACCTCGTGCCGATCCGGGTGACGTTGCGGGTGATGCTTTCGGGCGTCCCGTCCATGGCGATACGCCCGCGCGACATCAGGATGACCCGGTCGACCAGACCGAGCAAAGACGGGCGATGGGTGATGAGGATGAGCGTCCGGCCGGCGAACTCGTCGCGCAGGTTGGCCATGAGCCGCGCCTCGGTATCGGTGTCGACAGCGCTGGTCGGCTCGTCGAACACCAGGATAGGCGGGCTGCCGACCAGGGCGCGCGCCATGGCAATCCCCTGTCGCTGCCCGCCGGACAGGCCTTCGCCCCGGTCTGCCAGTTCGACATTGTAGCCGTTGGGCATGCTGGCGATGAAGTCGTGCGCCAGAGCCGCCTTCGCGGCGCGGATCATTTCGTCGTCCCCGGCATCCTCCCTGCCGAGCAGGATGTTTTCGCGGATGGAGCCGGTAAACAGCACATTGTCCTGCAGCAATGCGCCGACCTTGCTGCGCAGCGCGTCGGGCGAAAGCTGCCGGATGTCGTTCCCGTCGACCATCACGAGCCCGCTGGTGGGCTGGTACAGACCGATGAGCAGCTTGGCGATCGTCGACTTGCCCGAACCGACCGGTCCGATCAGGGCGACGTGCTCGCCCGGCTGGATCCGGAACGAGACGCCGGTCAGCGCCATCTCGGCAGCCCCGGGATAGCGGTAATCGACGTCGCGAAACTCGATCGCCCCCTCGACGCTTCCCGGGACCAGCGCGGTTCCGGCTCGCGGCCCTTCGTCCGGGGCCTCCATCAGCTGGTTGATCTGGCGATAGGCGGTCCGCGCTGCATTCATTCGCGTCAGCAGTCCGGCGATCGCGCCCAGCGGCGCGACCGCGCGGCCGGCCAGGATCGAGCAGGCGATGAGGCCGCCCATGGTCAGCGACTGGTTAGCTATCGCGAAGACGCCGAGGATGACGATGCCGGTGTAGGCCATGGTCTGGACGCTGCCGGCAACGTTGATCGACAGGTTCGAAGTCAGGCGTTGCCTCAGGGCCGCCTGCGAGTGCCCCTTCATGGCCGCGTCCCAGCGCCGCGCAACGAGTGAACCGGCATTGGCCGACTTGACGGTTTCCAGGCTACCGATCGTCTCCACCAGAACCGCCTGCTTGCCCAGGGCCTCGCCGAGGGTGCGTGAAGCCAGGCGTCGCATCACCGGCTGCGTGGCCAGCGCTGCCAGGATCACGACCGGGATCAGCACCAGCGGCACGACGACAAGCCAGCCCCCGATAAGGGCGATTGCCGCCAGGGTGATCACGATGAACGGCAAATCGACCAGCGTGGTCAGCGTGGCCGAGGTGAAGAAGTCTCGCAGAGACTCGATCTCGCGGATCAACCCTGCGAGCCCCCCGGTCGAGCGTCGGCTGAGGTCGAGCCGCATCGAAAGGATACGGTCGAACACCGCCCGCCCGATATCGCGATCGACCCGTGCCCCTGCCACGTCGACGAAATAGGACCGCAGCATCTTCAGCACGAAGTCGAAGAGCAGGACGATGCCGAGACCGATGGTGAGGCCGACGAGAGACTCCGTCGCATTGTTCGGCACGACCCGGTCGTAAACCGTCATGGTGAACAGCGCGACGATCAGCGAGAAGAAGTTGATCATCGCTGCCGCCACGGCGACCTTGACGTACATCGAACGATTGCGGCGTAGCGGACCCGCCAGCCACTCGGCTAGCCGGCCACGCTTCTCGTCGCCACTGGTATCGAACTGCATTCCCCCTCCCCCGCTGGTCTATACCGGGACCAGCGAATTGTTCAGCATCATTTCGTACGGATCCTGCTGCGCCGACGTTTCGAGCAGCTGCCGGGCCGATGCCAGGGCAAAACCGAAGGCATCGCTGTCGCCGTCGCCGGCATAGAATTCGCCGTTGATCATGCCATCGTTGTTATAGGCATCGAGCGCCGTGTGGATGGTCCCGGCTCCATGGTCGCCGCCATAGCTGCTGCCATCTTTCCACGCTTTCGAGCTCGCCTTCACCGCCGCGTCGAACTCGAACCGGGCACAATCCACGCCCGCACTGTTCTTGTTGCTCGCGAACTGCTGCAGCCAGTCGATCGCGTCGTCGAGGTAGTGCTTCGGCGCATTGGCGATATTGGCTGCCGAGCCATCGGTCGGATCAATGTTGTTGCCGGCGAGATAGTTCAGCCAGGTCGCCACCACGTCGCGGCCAAGGGTGTAGATGCCGTCGTTTCCTTGCTTGCTCGAGGCATTGATGAGCTTCTGCGCATCGGCATAGGAAATGAAGATCGTATCTTCACCCGGATCCGTGATCCCGTCGAGATCGTAGTCGCCAATCAACAGGCCGAATTTCGCCGGGTTGCTGGTATCGATCAGCGATGGATTGCCCGGAACCGTGGCTTCGTCGGCGAGCGTGCCGTCGCAGTCTGTGTCGACGACATAGAGGATGTCGCTGTTCTTGCCCGTGACAGGGTCGTAGCCAGGGAACGTCTCCCCATTATGCGCCTGGTTGTTCGGCTTGCCGTCCCAGAAGGTCGCCCCGTTGTTCGGGTTCTGCCAGAACCCTGGCGTACGCACGCCGGGCCCGTCGTTGACCAGCACGTAGTAGAACGCATCATCCGACTTGGGGCCCGTCTCGTTGAAATCGACGGTCACCGTGTTCTTGTGATACCCGAGGTCGAGCGGCTGTTCGTATTCGATCGTCCAGGTTTCGCCGACTTCGAGCTTCCCGTCGGCCGTCATGCTTTCGGTGAGGACAGCGCCCGACAGGTCGATTGTTTCCCCGGCGGCATTGAAGGTGTAGTTTACATCGCCGATCGTGAAACCGGTCAATGTCACGTTGCCCGTGTTGATCACCGTCACGCGGAAGAGCGGAGTCTGCATGATGCTGCCGAGCGGGCCGTCGGCCTCATCGGCATCATCGTAGGTAATCCCGTCGAACGAGACGGCCTTTTCCACCGTGAACGCCGGATCGTAGACGACCGGCACGTCCTCGCTGTCCTGGACCTTGTCGGTCTGGTCGGTGTCGGCGGTCGCGGTGTTGTCGATGTCGCCGTCGCTGAGGCCGGGGATGTTAGTGTCGATGTCCGACTGCTGCACCGTGTAGTACTGCAGCGCCGAGACCCAGCTCGCCCCCGGTGCCAGCGTGCCGGCATTGACGTCGAGACCGGTCAGCGGGTCCTTCACGGTCACGTTGGTCAGCGTGACGTTGCCCTCGTTCTTCACCGTCACCCGGTAGGTGATGATGTCGCCCGCATCGTCCGCCGAGGCATCGGGGCCGCGCCCGTCGACGTCGACCACAACCTTGTCGATGGTGAGCAGCGGTCGATACGTAATCGGTGCGTTGGCGCTGGCCGTGGCAGGTCCGGTCTGGTTGCTGGTGGCGGTGGCGGTATTGTCGATCTTGCCTGCGAAGACGTTATTGGTTTCCAGCGTTGCGTTGGAATCGAGATCAGGCTGGGTCAGCGTGTATTGCTCGAGCAAGGGGCCGCTCGTCTGCCCGGGCAGCAGAACCCCGACGTCGTAGGTGTTGCCGGTCAACGGATCGGTCACCTTAACGTTCGTCAGCGTGGTGTTGCCGGTGTTGGTCACGACGATTGTGTAGGTCGCGATATCGCCGGCGAAGTCGCCTTCCGAGTCACCGTCGCCGCCACTCCAGCCGTTGAACACCTTCGTGATGGCCAGCGCCGAACTTTGCACGATCGGGGCCGAGGCGCTGCTGGTGCTGGTGACGGTGCGCGTGGTTCCGACCTGCGTCGCGATGACGCTGGCCGTATTGTCCTTGTCCGAATCGCCGCCGCCATTGGTGTCGAGATCGGCCTGCGTCGCGGTCTGGGTGGCGGTGTAGAACCAGGTCTCGCCGATATCCAGAATGCCGTCACTATCGACATCGCCCGAGTTATAGACGACGCCTGAAACGAGCTTGGTCACCGGGACGGCGCCGGCATCTGCCAATGTATCGCTGACGATGACATTCGTCAGGGCGGTTTCGCCGTTGTTGAACACAGCAATGGTGTAGTTGGCGATGTCGCCCTTGCCGTTGATGACGGTCGTCGAAGCAGGGCCGTTGTCGATCGTATCGCCATCGGTCACATTGACGAAGGTCTTTGTGATGAGGACGCTGGGTGCGAAATAATGGTTGCCGATCGGATCGACGGTGACGACCTGACCGACGGAGCCGATCGTCACGGTTTCGAAGGGCCCCGTCGTCACTACGGAGCCAACCGGCTGGATTTCGCGGATTTGCCAAGTGCCCAAGGCGACGCCGGTGAAACTGTAGGCGCCATTCGCATCCGTCACGGTGTAGCGTTCGGAGATCGTCTCGCCCGCATCCGCAATACCATTCTGGTTGGTATCGCCGTCGAGGATCCCGTTGCCATTGGCATCGATATAGACGGTGACGCCTTGAACGAGCACCTCGTCGTCTGCGGTTCCGGCGATGCCGTCCGCGCCAATCGCTTGGCGCGTGCCATTTGAATTCACGTCGCTGAACTTGATCCCGTTGATCGATCCGGCGAGCTGGACGTTGAATTCCTCGAAACCGCCGTCGGCATCGTAGATCGACGGCACGGTCCCGAACTCGGCATAGAAATAAACGTAGTCGGTTGCCAGATTGGCGCCGCTGAAGGTCGAGACGGGGATCAGTATCTCGTAATCGTCGGTGCCGCTGCCGCTGTTCCCGTCGTAGAGGTGGATGGTGTTGTCGCCGCCCGCATCTAGGTCGTACCGCAGCGACAGGCTATTCAGTTCCGCAAGGGTATCGACGATATTGACGCCCGCGCCGGGGTCGAGATCGTACGCGCCGCTGAAGAGTTTAAGAGCGCGCATGTCTACAAAGGGGCTCGTGCCACCGTTCGATTCATTCAGATCGAGGCGGATAACGAAGTACTCGACGCCGTTGATGACCTGAATGGGAATATTGCTGAGCTTCAACGCGAGCGTCTTGCTCGCATCGATATTGTTGGTGGCTGTGGGATCACCATCGGTGTTGAAACCCTGCTCGTTGCCATCATTGTCTTTGATCGCGAGGAAGGTGTTATACCCCCCGGTGCCGGAGTTGCGCGGGGAAGCGACCTTGAAGATCAGCCCTCCGACCGTAATTTCGCTGTTATAGCCAGTGACTTGGCCAACCTGGTAAATCGCCATCGCGCGTCCTCCCCTCGGGCGACCTCATAGGGTCGCTGACGGCACAGCCTTCTGCGGGGTTTCCAAACGAGGAGCCACCCGGGCGCTATGCCCTGTCTTCGGCGACGTGTGGCTGGCGATGGTGCCCGCTTAGCGTTGCCTAGTGCTCGACCCGCTTGTTGCGATCTGGGCCGACTCGGTGAATCTCGACTCGGCAAACGTAAGAATTGGACAAAGTTAACAATCTGTCAACTAACGCAATCACCCACTGGCATTTGCGCGCATTGTTGGAGGCGCGCCGCACGAGGCATTGGTTGCCAACGCGCAATAAACGAGAGCTTCTCCGCCTCTGTCGCTGCCTTGAGGCTCGAGAAGGGTCGATACAGTAAATGCGAGACGACGGCTGCTCGGCCAGCACCATTTCGTAAGGAGGATTGACTATCGGAACAGCGTCCGGCCACTACCTCGGTGGAAAGCGTCGGCGGTTTTTCGAGCGGCGTCTTGGGAGGTTTCGAGATGAGGCGTGGTCGCGTACTCGCCGGTGTGGCAACGGTCCTGGCCATCGTTTGCTCAGCGGGATGGGTGCTGTCGACGCAGGTCGCCGAATCGCAATCGCGTACTGCAGTTAGCCCCGATGCGGATAGCGTCGCGCGCGGAGCGGCGGCGTTCATGGGTGCGGGCTTTGGCGGGATCAGCACCGATGCACTCGCAACCAACGCCCTTCCCTGGCGTATAGCCGCGACGGCGCTGGTACTCGACGAGCGGGACCGTGACCCGTCGGCTCCTCTGTCGCAGGCGACACTCGACCGGATACTGACGCGCTTCGGCTTCCTGGTCCAGGCTCGCGTGGTCGATCTGCCGCAAGGCGTCCGCCAGTCAGCCTCGTCGCTGCCGTTGGGCATGACGCATGGCGAGATCGCTCCGGTCGCCGGGGCCAGGATCATGGTGTCGAACCTCGGCTGTGCCTCGTGCCATGCGGGCGCGACCTACACGCCCGAGGGCAATCCCTTGCCTCGAAGCCCGGCGCTCGGGATGCCCAATACGTCGATCGATCTGGAAGCCTATACGCTCGCCGTTTTCCGGGCGATGCGCCGCCACATCGATTCCCCGGAGCTTCTTCCGGCGGCGCAGGCACTGTTCCCCGAGATGGATTGGCGCGAGCGGGCGAGCCTTCGTCTCATCGTGCTGCCGCTCGCCCGCAAGCGGCTCGGCGAGCTGGCCGGTGCGGACCGCCCCCTGCCCTTCACGAACGGTGCGCCGGGCAGCACCAACGGGGTCGCCGCCCTCAAGCAGGCACTCGGTACACCGCTGACCGATGGGGGCCGGGGCGATGCGGGCGTGGTGTCTATTCCCGACCTCGGCTACCGCAGCTGGCGCACGAGCCTGCTCGCCGACGGGGTCTATGCCGTCCCCGGCACTCCGGCCGGGCCGACCACCGCCCCATCCGACAAGAAACGCCTTCGCGCGCTCGCGGCGATCACGACGTTTTTCACCGTACCGAGCATGGGGGTGCATCCCGACAAGGCGCGCGATGCCCTCGGCGACGCGGAAGATGTGATGGCGTTTCTGGCCGCGTATCGTGCCCAGCGGTTTCCCGGCCCCGTCGATCGCGCCGCCGCGGCGCGCGGACGGGCCGTCTATGCTGGCGCATGTGCGAGCTGTCACGGCACCTATGACGAAAGCCTCGATGGGCCCAGGCTCGTTTCGTTTCCCAATTGGCAAGGCGACGTCGGGACCGACAGTTTGCGGCGCAGGAACTTCGATCCTGCGCTGGCAGATGCGGTGGCGAAGTCTCCCTATCGCGACCTGATCGCGGTGCGTCGGGGCCAGGGCTATGCCGCGCCTCCGCTCGCGGGGCTCTGGGCATCGGCTCCCTATCTCCATAACGGATCGGTGCCCACGATTGCGGCGCTATTGGAACCCGCCCGCCGGCCGACGCGCTTCATGGTGGGCGGCCACGCGCTCGATTTCACCTCGCTGGGCCTGAAGCTGACGGCAGACGGACGTTACCCGCAAGGATACCGGCCCTTCTCCACTCCCGCCTGGATTGATACCACTTCGCCCGGGCGCGGGGCGCAAGGGCACCCGCAGGGCAGCGAATTGTCCGATGCCGACAAGAGCGCGCTGATGGAATATCTGAAGCTTCTCTAGCCGATCAGCAGTTCGCCGAGCGGCAGGCGCGCACGCGGCGGAACGGACCCGGGCGGACGACGACCGATGCGGAAGGCGGAGACGATCCGCCGGTCGTTCGGGATGCCGACCGCCGCTCTCGCCCAGGCATTCGCCTGCGGCTCGTCTGCCAGCGCCGCGAGCACCCCGGCGCCGAACCCCGCCGCTTCGATCCGCAACCACAGGCGGTAGAAATGCCCGCCGCTGTCGAACGGGTCCTCGCTCGCCGGCCCGTGGAACAGCACCACGCCTGCGTCCCTCGCGATCCGGCTTCCCTCGGCGGTGAGAGGCTTCGCCAGTCCGACCTGCGCCAATGGGCGGAACAGGGGGCCGAGCACCAGTCCCGCACCCTTGGCAGCGATGGGCCCCATCGCCATCGCCTCGGCATTCAGGCCATCCCGCGCCCAGCCGGGATGCGTTCGGGACAGTCGCATCCACGACAGCAATTCCTTGCGGAACGGATCCTTGCGCATGAAGTGCCAGCTGGCATCGTCGAGGCGGCGTCCGGCGGCCTTCAGCATGGCGGGGTCGGTAAGCACGGCGGCATCGGCACCGGCAAGCGCCGAGGCCGCCTTGCGATCGGCTTCAGAGGGTCTTGCAAACGCGCCACGGTGCGAGCTGCGCCGGCCGACCAGCGTCGCGAGCGGATCAGCCTCAACCGGCCCACCGAGAGTGAGCCGCGCCACAGGGCTGAGCGGACCGCCCGCGCCGCCTTCGAGACGCGCGACGTACGTGCTGCGACCTGCGCGACTGGCGGCAAGGCGAAAGCCCTCGGCCGCCGCGCCCAGGCTGATCGCGGCATCGTGGCCTGTCGGGTCGCCCGCAGGAAGACGTCGTGCCGTGTCCTCGAGCAGGGTCGCACCGTCGCCCTCGATCCGCCAGCGGGCCGGCTGGACGTTGTGTACACTCGGTGCGAGCGCGGCTTCGGCTATCAATGCGGCGATGTCGTCGCGGGTCATGCCACATCCTTGCGGAACAGATGCGTCCGGTGCAGCGGCTTTCCGCCGAGGCGCTCCATCTGGCGCAGGCTGGCCGCATTGGCGTCGGCGATCCAGGTGACGCCCAGCCGCTCGTATCCGGCTTCGCGCAGCGCGTTCACGGTGCGCGCCAGCATGGCCGGCATGACCCCGCGCCCGTGCCAGGCCGTCGCGACCGAATAGAAAATGATCACCGCCCGCTTCCGGTTCATCCGGTAACGCAGGTAATGCAGCGGCGTCGCCAGCCCGATGCGCGATCGCGTTGCGGCGAGGAAGCCGTTGAGGTCGGGGATGCAGATCACCGTCCCGACCGGTTCGCCATCGTGATGCAGCACCGACGACAGCCGCGGGTCGAGGATCGCGCTCATCTCGCCAGCCTGGAATTCGAACTCCTCGGCAGTCAGCGGCACGAACATGGGATTCGCTGCGAAACCGTCGTTCAGCGTCCGGCGCGCTTCCTCCATCCGCTCGGGAAACACCCGCTTTTCGACCGGTGCGAAGCGGAAGCCCGCCGCCTCGTCGAAGCCCTCGACCACAGGCACGGTCACCTGCGACAGGTCGATGTCGAAGGTGGTCATGGGGAAAAACGCCTCGAACCCGTTCTTCTCCAGCAGGCCGGGCAAATAGGACGGCCCGACGATCATGTCGGTATAGGCCGGATTCCCGAAGCCGCCCGTCTGCACACCCGCCTGTTGCATGGCAGTAAGGTTGAAGTTGCCGACAAGCTCGCGCTGGCCATGCGCTTGCGCGAAGCTTGTCGCCGCATCGAGGAGAGCGCGAGCAGCGTCGGCATCGTCCGCGCAGTCGAAAAACCCGAATTGCGCGCGGTGCGTGCCGTGGAGCGCATTCGACTGCGAGTGGAGGTGCGCCACGATCCGCCCGAGCGGCCGACCGCCGCGATGCACCGTCCAGTATCGAAAGGCATTGCCGGAAGTCCAAAGCGGGTTTCTGGCCGGATCGAGCATCCGGCGGATGTCGCCCCTCAACGGCGAGACGTATCCGACCGCCTTGTCGTACACGGCGAACGGGACTTCGAAGAATGCGTCGGGATCACCTTCGCGCAGCTCGACCGTCATGCGCTGCGCTCCATCAGCCGGGCTAGCAGCGTCAGCTCGTCACCAATCCGCGCGCTCGCGAAGCTGCCGGCCGATACTGCGAGGAAGCGTGGCTGCTCACCCGGCAAGCGCACCAGATGGGTCGCTGCGAAGGAATCGAGAATGTCGCGCGCGGCGTCGCGAAGCCTCGGATCGACGGTTGGATCGCTGACAACCGGCTGGCGCGCCAGCAAGGTGACGGTATCCTGCGGCCAGGCGGAGAGCGCCGCGCCCTCGATCACGCGTCCGCTTGCAAGCAATGGGTGGCTGGCGAGGAGAGCCGTTTCGTCGGTGGTATCTGCGCGAGCCAAGGTAGCAACGAGGCCCTCCGCGCTGCGACCGCTGCGGGTGAAGCGTTCGACAAGTAGGGCGAGCGCCGATAGCGCTGTGCCGAATGCGGCGGCGGTCGGACTGCCACCACTGGCCAAGGCAGCGAGGCCGCCTCCGCCAAGGCAAAGCAGGACGTCGCGCACGAGCTTGCGCGGCGCGTCTGCCCCTTCGACGAGGCGCGAGGTTGCCAGGACGAGCAGCAGCATGGCGAAGGCACCGAACCGCACCGGGAGGTAGGGTGCGATCGCGTGAAAGTCGGTCAGCGCCAGCGGAATTGTCGCCGCCAGCGAGATGAGGAAAGTGTCGGCCGATGCCCGCTCACCCTGCGACAGGGCTGCCCGGTTGCGGAGGATCAGGATCACCATCATTGCGAGGGCGATCGCCTGAAACGTGGCCAGGGCGACGAGTGCTCCGGCGCTCCAGACGAAGCCGATAGTCGACGCGATGACCGAGAAGGCTGCCCCACCGATGAGCGCGAAGAGCTTCGCCCAGCGGGGAGCGTGCCGCCGCACGAGTTCTTCGGCAAACCGCAGCCCGACGAGCGGCAGCCATGCGGCGACAACCATCATAATGACGGTCACTAGCGATGTCGCCGCATCCGGCACGAGTGCGATGAGGAGCCGGCTGACCAGCAACGCTGCGACAAGGCGGTAGATCGTCGCCAGACGCCGAACAACGACATTTGCGGCACGGCTCTGCGGCCTGATCCCGCGCAGCGCGACGATCACCGCGAGCAGCGCAATGGCGAGCAGGACCGGCTGGACGAGCGTCGGCGTCACGGCATGAAGCGCTTCATGAAGCGACGCACAAGTACCCGCTTGGGTCCGGCGACCAGCGCCGGAAGCGGCTTCTCGACCTTGCCCGCGTGAGGATTGAAGAACCACCCGCGATGGTCCGCCCCGCCCTCGCGCCCCAGGATCACGCGGATCGCTTCCTCCGCCATCATCGTGCCGGCCATCGTCACCATCGTCGCGAACGAGAAGCGCGAGCGCGTGCCCGCTGCCACCTCGCCCGCGATGTCCAGATCGACATATTTGTGCGAACTGCTGTGGACGAGAACGTATTCGATCTCGCGCATGAGACATTCGACTTTCATGTCCTGGGTCACTGCCCGCCAATCGACCCCGAGGGTGGGATAGGACAGGCGCTCTTCCAGTCGCGGCGCTGTGGGGGCGACCCGCGTCACCGACGGCAGCGGAGACGCATAGGCGTCGATCACCGTCTTACCATGCTGTTTGGCGCGGCGGTAAAGATGCACCCCGGCGGCAGCGTCGTCCATGCCGTTTACTACGACGTCGACGCGACCGAGAATGTCGTCGAGCCGCTCGGTCCACTCCTTGCCAAGTACTTCAATGCGAGCCTCCGGATTGATCCGCAACGCCCCTACGCGCGCAGCCACGGCCTTGGCCTGGCCGACCGTGTCGAGCGTGGCGAAGAGCTGCCGGTTGAGGTTCGACACTTCGAACTCGTCGATGTCCGCGATGATGAAATTGCCCACGCCGGCGCGGACCAGCGCCATGAAAGCCGCACCCCCCATCCCGCCGACGCCGGGAATGAAAACGCGGCCACCGCGCAGCCGCTCCTGCTCGTCTTCCGTCACGAAGCCGCGATTGCGCGTGGTCATCTCGGGATAGGAAAATTCGGTCATGCGGGGCGCAGCCTTCCAAGGGGTTTGCGGGCGTCAAGCCACTGGAGCGTCGGGGCGACGACTGCTGCGATGGCGACGAAGACGATCGTCACCATGAACGAAGGCAGCGCACCGCGCGGCACCATGCGGCTCACGTATCGTTTCGCGGTGACCAGATCGAGCTTGCCGATCTGCAGCACGTCGTCGCCGCGCGTGTAGTCCAGCGCGGCTTCGCAATAGTCGTTGTAGCGCGGGTCGCGATGCTTCGCTGCGACGGCGAAGGATTTTTTCAGATTGTCGGACCCGCCGGTGTAGGCATTGGTGATGACCTGCGCGTCGGGATCGAAACCGGCGTCGTCGCCCACACCGAAGGCATCGCGCTGGCTGGCCATGATCTGGTGCGCGAAGTGGCGATGGGCGAAGGTTTGCGCGGTTCCCTCCTGCGCGGGATAGACTTCGGCAAAGGTCTCGGCGACGAGCCCGACCACCGCAGGAACCTGCGTGACGCTGCTGATCCACAAGGGTCTCAAACCGCGGCGCACGAACAGCGCGAAGCATGTGAAGCCGTAAAGCACCCACGACAGCCCCTCGCCGCGTTCTCCGGGATCGACCATGACGAGTCCCAGGTGCAGCAGGTCTTCGGCCTGGCCTCCGCGCATGACGGGCAGGATCGGCATGGCATTGAAGGCAATGGGGCGATCGTCATCCCGGCGCCGGACGATCGTAATGACGGTGCGCGCCCACGGGGATCTATCGGCTCCGAACAGCCCGTAGTCGAGATCGCGCCCGTCAAGGCATGCGCGCACTACGACCCTGCAATCCGCAACCAGCCGATCGATCTCAACAGGCGAAAGCCATGCGCCCGGCCGCTCGATCGTCTCTACCGAAAATTCCGGCGAGGCGGCGAAGCGCACGTGCAGATGGTCGCCGCCGAACGCTTTCAGGAATGATGCCCGCCCCATTGGCCTACAATAGGCTGGAATTGATTACTATTCACCTGCCAATTCAACGCAGACGGCAAGGTTTCATTCGAACTCGCCTTGCTGCCAGACATCGATCCTCTAATGCGCGCACGTAGAGATGCGGTCGCTGCTGTTCGGCAGGGTGTGGTCCGCATTGCTTCCTCAGCGCAATAATTGCCGGCTGGCAACGGCTCGGCTCGACGCCATCGCTTCAGCGGGGGCCAGGCATCCCCATGCGGACGCGAGTTTTAGCTAGAGGGGAGCTTAGGTTCCTCGCTCAAACCTTTGTTTCTCAATACTTTTCAATGAAATTCTTAAGATCGTACCGCCAAAGTATCCCCACCCTCGATACATCGCGCCAGTACGGGTTAACCACGCGGCGAACAAAATGACAGTTTTGATTGATCCGCAGAGGTCTCCGCGCGCCCGCAAGCGATCCCTACGCGTGCAATCTGCAAAATTGACCCATCTGATTGGTCCCGACGACTAGTCTCAATTCCAAGCGAAGGGGCCTGAGGGCAATTGGAAGATTTTTCGAGCGCAACCGCGCCGTAGCCTAATGTCCGATGAGACTGACCAGCGGGTTCGTTTTAATTCTTTCGCTCGGACAACCACGTAGCCTGCAGATGTCGTGAATCTACAAAACTCCCCGATTTCGGCCATTCTCACCAAAATCCTTTACAACTTTTCACGCCTGACAGCGTGCCAAAACCAGCAATTTGTTAACCATTTTCGGCGATATTCGTCGCATGAAGATCGCCACAAAAAGAGTCCGCCCGCATTTGCTCGCGTCTGTTCTCGCGCTTTGGCTGCCTTCGGCGGCGCAAGCGGCGGGGATCGATGCGGGCACGCTGATCCAGAACACCGCGCAGGCTTCGTTCCAGACTGCGGCGGGCACCGAAACCGTGAATTCCAATACCGTCACCGTCAAGGTCGACGAATTGCTCGACGTTGCCATCGCCTCCCTGGATGCTGCACCGGTGTCGGCAGCGCCAGGTGCCGAAGTGCTGACCTACGAGATCACGAATACGGGCAACGGCCCCGAAGCCTTTCGCCTGGCTGCGGATCCGGCAGTTGCCGGTAACGACTTCAACGCGACAACCGACGGCATCGCGGTAGATACAAACAACAACGGGGTGTATGACCCGGGCGTCGATCAGATACTGACCGGCCCTGAAACGACAGCATTGCTCGATCCAGATCAGGCCCTGACGGTCTTCGTTCTCGTCACTGTACCGAGCGGCGTAGCCGACGGGGACACGAGCGAAGTTAGGTTGACGGCCAGCGCCGCCACCGGGACAGGCGCGCCTGGCACCACCTTCCCTGGTGCTGGAGAGAACGGCTCGAATGCGGTCGTCGGATCCAATGGAGCGCAAGCTTCTGCCACGGGCAACCTGCTTGTCGGCATCGCTACAGTCTCCCTCACCAAATCGGCTGTCGTCGTCGATCCGTTCGGCGGTAGCGCGGCCGTACCGGGAGCTACGATCACCTATACCTTGCGCGCTGCCGTCACGGGCAGCGGTTCGGTCGACAACCTGATCATAAATGACGCCTTCCCGACCGGCACGACCTACATCGCAGGTTCGCTCAAGCTCGATGGCGGCGCGCTCACCGACGCAGCCGGTGACGACGCTGGGGAACGTTCGGCAACGGGCGTCTCCGTCAATCTCGGCACCAGGCCTGCCGGTACGAACCAGTCCGTCACCTTCGATGTGACCATAAACCAATAGGGATCGCCTCATGTTGAAGCATTTTATCCAGATCGTAATCACGGTGTTGGCCCTCTCCGGCGCCAATTCCGCAATCGCTCAGCAACCGCTGACACTGCGAGGCGATGTCAAAGTCGAAAAGACAGTGGAAAACGATGACGGAACAAAAGTCACCGCCTTGGTCGATCCTGAAGTTGTTGTTCCTGGCGATCGTCTAGTATTCGGAACCGATTACATTAATTCCGGTGCGGAAGCGGTCGAAAATTTCGTTGTTACGAACCCTCTTCCCTCCGCGGTTCGCCTTGCCGACGATGCAGATCCGGCCTTGGTCGTATCGGTCGATGGCGGTGCAACTTGGGGTCGGGTTGCGGATCTCGAAGTGACTGGGCCCGACGGGTCCTCACGGTCCGCAATCGCGGCCGATGTCACTCACATCCGTTGGACCCTCGCGAAAATCGCGCCCGGAGAGGGCGGAAGGCTCGAATATCCGGCAATCATCCGCTGATGAGCGGGCAACAAGATCATCCAGCGAAAGGTGGAAGGTAACCGCCAATCCCTGCGGGCGGTCGGGTTCGCGCGGGGGCACAGTTGAGGACCAGTACTATGAAACGCAGCAAGCAATTGCTGGGAGCCGTGAGCAGCTTTGCTCTCGTTGCTTTCAGCGCTTCGCCTGCTCTGGCTGCAGGGACGACCGCTGGTAATACCATTACCAACAACGTCACTGTGGATTTCAGAGTCGGAGGAGTCCAGCAGACTGCCGCAACCGCGTCCAATGCCTTCACGGTCGACCGCAAGGTCAGCCTGTTGGTTGCGGCGTCGGATGCGGTAACGACGCAGGTTTCGCCGGGGCAGACCGCCCAGGTGACGACCTTCGACGTCACCAACCAGTCGAACGCGATCATCGACATCGGCCTGGCCGTAACCCAGCCGACGACAGACAACTTCGACGTCACCAATGTGAAGATCTATCGCGATAACGGCGATGGCGTCTTCAATGCGGCGACCGACACGCTCGTCACCTACCTCGACGAAGTGGCAGCCGATGCCACCGTGCGCGTTTTCGTGGTGGGTGATATCCCGCTCGGCCGGACAACCGGCAACGTCGCACAGGTCGTCCTGACCGGTACGGCACAGGCTGGCGGTGCTGCAGCGACTGCCGGCGCCGTGCTGACGGCAACCGCCGGTGCCAACACTGCGGGTGTCGACACCGTGCTGGCCGATCTCGCCGGTACGAACGACGTGAACTACGACGGCAAGTACTCTGCCATCGACAGCTACACCGTTTCGGCGGCAGCGCTGACGGCGGTCAAGAGTATGCGGATCGTCAGCGATCCGGTCAACGGCACGACCAACCCGAAGGCTATCCCGGGCGCGACGATCGAATACTGCATCGCGGTCTCGAACGCAGCCGGCAGCGCCACGGCGACCAACGTCAACGTAACCGACGTTCTGCCGGGTGACGTGACCTACAGCGCGACGTTCGGGATTTTCCTGAACGGCACCGTCAACGGCTCGAGCGTTTGCCAGGCCGATGGCGTGGCAGGCGGCTCGTTCTCGGCCGGTACGGTGAGCGGCACGCTCAGCGACATCGCAGCCGGCGTGACCCGGACATTGTACTTCCGGGCCACGATCAACTGACCGATCGGGCGAGCCTTCGGGATCGCCCCGCCAAAAGAACGACGTTGAGCATACTGGCCTCCTTGCGACACTTGGCAGCAGCGCTCCTGTTTGCGCTGCTGCCATTTGTCGTGTTCGCAGGGAGTGCCAGAGCTCAAACGATCGAAAATACGGCTCGCGCCAGCTGGACTTACGCCGGTGTCGACGCGAGCACCCAGTCAAACACGGTTTCCGTGACCGTTTCTCCCCTTCCCCCGCAGATCACCACCTATATCACGTCGCCCGGTACCGGGCGCGAAGTCGCCTTTCGCAGCCCCCTATGCGGCGGCGGTGCAATCGGCGGCGGAACCGGCGGGCAGATTTCCACCTCGATTACCCAGACCAACACATACCGGTCGGGCGACTTCATTATCTTCGAGATCGTTGCCAGCCAAGCCAACCTCGATGCAGGCACGGTCGATCTCCTCGATGTGACGATCGACAGTGCGACCGGCGATCGCGAGACCTTGACGGTCTATGAAACTGCTGAAAATACGGGCCTTTTCGTCGGCCGTATCGGAACCAGGCGGACTCCGCCGGCGCCGGTAACCGGTGATTGCGTATTGAGCATCGCCAGCGGCAAGACCGTTTCGATTGCCGCTTCGAGACCTGGCGATTCGAGCATCATCGTGCAGGTTGATGTAACCGTTCTGGCCGATCCCTTCGGCGTCGTGTTCGATAGCGAGACCGGCGATCCAGTTTCGGGCGCGCGCGTGACATTGGTCGATGCTGCCACCGGCCTGCCCGCTGAGGTCTTCGCCGAGGATGGCGTAACCCCGTGGCCCTCGTCCGTGATATCGGGCCAGCCGATCACCGATGGCGCGGGGATCATCTATCCCATGGGTCCGGGAGAATTCTGGTTCCCGCTGACCTTCCTCGGCAGTTATCGCCTCCTTATCGAGCCTCCGGCACCCTACACCGCGCCTTCGGTCGTCAGTCGCGGCGACCTTTCCCAGCTCACCCGCCCGGACGGTCGACCCTTCATCATTGCCGACGGATCGTTTGGCGGGCTCATTTTGCTTAACAGCCCCGAGCCGGTTCAAGTCGACATTCCTCTCGACCGCCCGAGCGTGGCCATCGAATTGAGCAAGACTGCGTCGAGATTGAAGGCGCAGCCGGGCGATCCGGTGTTCTATTCGATCCTTGCCCGCAATGGTGATCAGGGCCGGACCAAACGCAGCGTCGTCCTCGTCGACAGACCGTCGCCGTGGTTGCGGCTGCGACCGGATTCCATCCGTATCGACGGTGCTGAAGCCCCGGGTGCCATAACGATCGCGCCAGACGGGCGTACTCTGACTGTGGCGTTGGGCGATATCGCCCCCGGTGCTACCCGCCGCGTCACCTACGCAATGACGGTCCGCGCCGACGCACCCCTGGGCCAGGCGATCAATCTGGCCGAGGCAAGGGACTCGCTCGGGCGTACCACCAAAGCCAGCGCCGCGCTCGATATCGAACGCGATACGATTGCGGGCCGGATGACGATCATCGGCCGGATTACCGCTGGCGATTGCTCGGTGATCGAGAACCGCGTCGGCATCCCGAATGTACGGGTCATGCTCGAGGATGGCAGTTTCGCTGTCACCGATTCCGACGGGCGATATCATTTCGAAGGCGTCGTCCCGGGTACCCACGTTGTCCAGGCGGCGCGGATGACCCTGCCCCAAGGCGGCACATTCGTCGATTGCAGCCGTTCGAGCCGAACCGCCGGCAGCGCGAGTTCGCGCTTCGTAATCGGACAGGGCGGGTCGCTTGCCGAAGCCGATTTCCATGCTGACGTTCCGGCCGACGAACTCGATCTGCTTGTCGCAGCCCGGGAAAGCCGCAGATCGAAACCCCCGAGCGATATCGCTGTCGGTGACGAGGGCGAGGCCATCGCAACTGCGCCTGAGCAAATGTCCGAAACTCCGCTCGATCCCGGCATTATCGGCGCGCCGCAGGCTCAATCGGACGCGGAGGCTGCCTCGTCCGAAAAGGTCGAACTGGCCGAGGAGACCGATTGGCTGGCGCTGGGCGATGGCCCGGACGGCTGGCTCACGCCGACGCAGGACTCCAATCCGCGCACGCCCGCGGTCAAGGTTGCCATTCGCCATCGCAAGGGCCAGACCATCAATCTCTACGTCGACGGGAAGAAGGTCGATCCCTATTCCTTCGACGGAACGCGGGACGCGGCCGACGGAAATTATGCCGTGAGCCTGTGGCGCGGCATCCCCCTGGAGGACGAGCGCACGGTTCTGACTGCCGAGATCGTCAATTCGATGGGCGGGGTGAACGAGACCATTGAGAGGGTGGTACATTTCACGTCTCAGCCGGCAAGGGTGGAGCTCCTCGCCGACCAGTCCGTCCTTGTCGCAGACGGTGTCACAAAGCCGGTCGTCGCCGTCCGCTTTACCGACAGCAACGGCCGACCGGTGCGCGAAGGTGTTGCCGGCGATTTCTCGCTCAATGCTCCGTTCGAAAGCGCTTCGCAGATCGAATTGCAGCAGCTGCGTCAGCTGACCGGTATCGGCAGCTCTTCCGCGCGCTGGATTATCAAGGGCAATGACGGCATCGCCCTCATCGAGCTTGCACCGACCATGGTCAGTGGGTCGCTGCGGCTCGAGTTCCGCTTCGAGAACGGGACGATCCAGCGGCGGGAGACCGTGGAGGCGTGGGTTGTGCCGGGCAATATCGAATGGACCGTCGTCGGCCTCGCCGAAGGATCGATCGGTGCTCGCACCGTGGCCGATAACATGCAGCTAGGCGGCAATTTCGACAGCGATCTCGGCGACAAGGCCCGCGTTGCGCTTTACGCCAAAGGCCGCGTTCTCGGGAAATATCTGCTGACGCTCGCTTATGACAGCGCCAAGCAGCGCGAGGATCAGAGGCTGCTGGGCACGCTCGATCCCAACGCCTATTACACGGTTTTCGCCGATGCCTCGAGCCGCCGGTTCGACGCGCCTTCGCGCGAAAAACTCTACGTGCGCATCGAGACCGCGACATTCTTCGCGCTCTACGGAGATTTCCAGACAGGCTTCGACGAAACCCGCTTGGCCCGCTACGAACGGACGGCAACCGGTGCGAGGGCCGAAGCGCGGCTGGGCGAAGTCACCGCAGAAGGCTTCGTTGCCAAGATCGGCACGCGCTTCCGTCGCGACGAGATCCAGGGCTACGGCCTCAGCGGACCTTACCGCCTCGGCAGCCGCGATATCATCGCCAACAGCGAAGTTGTGACGCTCGAAGTGCGGGACCGCTTCCGTTCCGAAGTGATCGTGAGCAGCAAGGTGCTGACACGCTTCATCGACTACGACATCGACGTCCTCTCGGGCACCATCAGCTTCAGCCAGCCGATCGCAAGCCGCGATTTCGACCTGAACCCGCAGTTTGTGGTCATTTCCTACGAAACCGCTGCGACCGCTGCCGGCGAGTGGAATGCGGGAGCGCGAGCCGATTGGACCGACAAGACGGGCAAGCTGCGGATCGGTGCCACCGGCATTACCGACAAGGGGGACGACTCGCGGACCAATATCGCCGCCGTGGATGTCCGTGCGCGTCTTGACGAGGGTACGGAAATCCGCGCCGAATTGGCCATGAGCCGCCGCGACGGCAGCACTGCAACTGGCTGGCTCGCCGAGGCACAACATACGAGCGGCAATCTCGACATTCTCGTCTATGCTCGCCAGATCGACGCGGATTATGGCGTCGGCCAGCAGAGCGGAGCGGAATTGGGACGCCGCAAGTTCGGGCTCGACGCCCGCTACGAATTGTCCGAGCGCTTCAGCGTTATCGCCAGCGCTTGGCAGGACAACGCTCTTGCCGACAGCAGCCGTCGCCGTGCAGCGCAGATTGCGCTCGGCTATCGCTCCAACACGGCAGACCTGCGCCTTGGGATCACACACTTCGGCGACCGGCTTGCGGATGGATCGCGCAACAACTCGACACTGCTAGAGGCAGGAGCAACCAAGCGCCTGCTCGACAACAGGCTGGAACTGAGCGCTGCCACGAGCTTTGCACTCGACGGCCCGCATTCCATCGACCTGCCCGCGCGGCACCGGCTCGAGGCCCGCTATGCTGTGAGCCAGGGCGTTCGTCTTGTCGGCGCCTACGAGATCGCGGACGGCAAGACCATCGATGCGAGGACGGTGCGCGGGGGGGTCGAACTCACCCCATGGGACGGCGGCCGTATCGTTACCTCGCTGGGCCAGCAGGACATCGGCGAACTGGGCAACCGTAGCTTCGCAGCATTCGGCCTCGCACAAACGTTCCAGGTTACGCCGACCCTTGCGATCGATGCCACGATCGACGGCAATCGAACACTGGGCGGGACGCCCTCGCTAGCCGATATCGTCAACCCAGCCCAGCCGGTCGCCAACGGCGGTCCGATCGGTCAGGACGCAACGCTGTTCGAGGATTTTACCGCCGTGACTCTGGGTGCGGCCTGGCGCAAGGATCGCTGGAGCGCGGTGGCACGCGGCGAATACCGTGATAGCGAATTCGCCGATCGCAAGGGCTTCACCCTCGGCGCGATCCGCCAGTTGGGCGAAGGAAGCGTGGTCGGATCCGGCTTCACCTGGACGCATGCCGAAGGCACGAACGGCGCATCGAGCGAAATCATGGACGCGACACTGGCCGTCGCCCATCGCCCGGACGGATCCGAGTTTGCCTTCCTCGGCAAGCTCGAGTTCCGCAGCGACGCGGTAACCGGCGCGGTGGCCGGCGAAACCGGACCTGCAGGACGGACCGCCTTGCTGGTGGACGGCGATGCCAAGTCGCGCCGCCTTATCGCAAGTCTTTCGACCAATTGGTCCCCCGAAGGTGTCGATGATCAGGGCAACAAAGTGCGCCGCGATGAAATCGCCGTTTTCCTGGCTGCGCGCTATAACTTCGACCGTTACGAAGGCTTTGATCTCAAAGGGTTCACGGCTCTCGCCGGAGTTGACGCCCGCATCGGGATCGGCGACCGCTTCGAGATCGGCGCAACGGCAACAGTGCGCTCCAACCTTACCGACGGGGCCACCAGCTTCGCTTTCGGGCCGCAGCTCGGGTTCGTACCGGCGGATGGTGTGCTGGTGACACTGGGTTACAATATTTCGGGTTTCCGCGACGAGGATTTCTCGGCATCACGCACCACGGACAAGGGGGTTTTTGTAGCGGTGCGCGCCAAGATCGATGCCGACACGTTCTCGTTCCTGGGATTGGGCCGATGAACGCGCTCCGGCAACTGTTGACGCTGGCGACTTTCGCCCTGCTGCTGGCTTTCGCCGTGCGGCCGGATTCCGCACAGGCGCAGACCACGGTCACAGCCGACTGGACCTCGCTCGGCAAGGCGAATTTCGGAGCGGTCAACGATGGAACCGTCCTCAATGTCGGCGTCAATACGGTGACAATCAACAGCGCCAAGGTCACCAATGGAAACGGAAACGAAGCGAATTTCACACCCTTTTATTCCACGGGCATGTTGTCCTACTATACCGGGCAGATCGGCAGCCAGACCGGGGCGCTGTTTTACAGCGTCGATCACAGTGTGTTCGACCCGGGTGACTATTATGAAACGACCTATACTTTAGGTTCTGCAGTAACGAATCTGCAATTCACGGTCAGCAATGTCGACCGCTACCTGTCCAACCCCTACTTCCACGATGCCGTGGTTATCGAATACGATGTCGGGACGGGAACCTGGCTCAACCTTCGCTCGCTGGCCACTGCCTATACCCTCGGTAGCGCCGTCGGTACGACAACCATTAACGGACAGCAGGGTTTCCATGGCACGGCCTATGCAGGCGGCACCACCAGTACTACGGGTAATATCGCGGTCAATTTCGGGACAGTGACGGTCAAGCGAGTCCGCATCCGCTATCTTTTCGGTCAAGGCAGTCCGACGTCGGATCCATCGGGCAACTACCAGTATATCGGTCTGTCCGATTTCACGTGGCAGCAAACCGGTGTCACCAGTTCCGACCTGTCGCTGGCACAATCGGTCAGCAATACCACTCCCCCGATAGGGTCAACGGTCACCTACACGCTGACCCTGACCAATGCCGGCCCATCGACTGCTACCGGCGTGGTGGTCAAGGACGTGCTCCCGAGCGGGTTCAACTTCGTGTCGTCGTCTGCCAGCAGCGGCTCATATTCCAGTGCGACAGGATTGTGGAACGTCGGCTCGATCACGACATCGACGCCGCGAACGCTGACCATAACCGGCACCGTGACCGCACCCGCGGGTGTGGCCGTTACAAACATAGCCTATGTGGAAAGCAGTTCGAGTTACGACCCCGACTCGACGCCCGGCAACACCACGTCGACGGAAGATGACTACTCCTCAGTCATGTTCACAGTGCAGGGAACTCGAACGCCGGGAACCCCGCCAGTTCTGTTCTGCGCGCGTGGATCGACGCTTTTCGATTGGGATGTGCGCAACTGGACTGCAGGATCGCTCAACAATTCCTATGCCTTGACCAACATCGGGACGGTCGACTTTGCCATCGCGTCCACCGGCACATGGGTGAACGATGCAGCCTTCGGCGGCCAATCGCCTTCACTCAGCAATGCCAACTCGGGCGGGCTGTCGCCGGCGCAAAACTCGCTCCACCAGTATCTCGATTTCAATAGCCAGTCCGAGACGGCGACCACCACGATCTCGCTTTCGACAGCGGTGCCCGGGGCGCAATTCACTGTTTTCGACATCGATTATGCGGCAAATGACTTTGCCGACAAGCTGACCGTCACGGGCAGCTATCAAGGCACGAGCGTTACCCCGACCATGACCAGTGGCGTGGTGAACTATGTTATCGGCGACACTGCCATCGGCGACGGAGCCTCGGCCGGAACCTCTAGCGATGGCAACGTGGTGGTGACCTTCAACCAGCGGGTCGACACCATCACGATAGCCTATGGTAATGCCAACACTGCCCCCTCAGATCCGGACGGTCAGGCGATCGCCATCCATGACATCACTTTCTGCAATCCCTATGCGGACGTATCGGTGACGAAGCTCAGTTCGATCCTGTCGGACCCAGTCAATGGCACGACCAATCCAAAGGCCATTCCGGGCGCCTTGGTCGATTACCTCATCACAGTCTCCAATGCCGGTGTGTCGCCGGCAGATACCGGCAGTATTGTTATCACCGACGCAGGGCCGGCAAATGCCAAACTCTGTTTCGATGCCAATGGCACGGGGACACCCGTCGCCTATTCCGACGGATCGCCGACGTCAGGCATCACTTATAGCTACATCGCTCTCGGCAATAGCACGGACGGGTTGGAGTTCTCTGATAACAGCGGCAGCAGCTGGACCTACGTCCCCACCGCCGATGCCGACGGGTGCGATGCCGCCATAACCCATTTCCGCGTGACGACAGGCGGCCAGTTCCGTGCCAGCACAAGCTTTACGCTGAGAACACGCTACAAGATCAAGTAGCCCTGGAATTCGGCAATTTGCGAACCGAAGCGAAACTTGTTCGACACGAATCCTGCTTCCAGCGGCAGTCACTTCCCGCCGATGCGGTAAGCTCGTCATGGACGAGGATATGTGACGTAACTCCCCGATTCCTTTCCAAGCACGATTCGAGCCTGGATTTTGGAAGACCTCTCTCGAATGATGCAACTGCGTAAGCATCTGCTCTTCGTTTTGAGTTCGAAAATGCGAGCACAGCTAAATTTCGCGGCCGCCGAAATCACCTATGCCGATACCTGCAAACAGCCTCGGCGCGGATGAACGAATGTCGACGTTGACGCCTGGTAGCGGAGGAGGGACTCGAACCCCCGACACGCGGATTATGATTCCGCTGCTCTAACCACCTGAGCTACTCCGCCCCGAGAGGCATCTGCGGGGCGCGTGGGCCCTCGGCAGGCGGCGCATTTAGGGCGGGGAACTGCCCTGGTCAACCCGCCATTCAGGCCTTTTCGTGGCCCCTGAACGCGAAGTCGCGAATATGCTGCCACGGGCCACCCATGTAGCGGTACAGGCCGAGGCCGCGAAAGGCGAACCGGCGCGGGTCGACTGTGCCCTCCAGCGAAGCCTGCAGCGCTTTTGCCTCTGCCGGCGACACCTTGTTCTGGATGGTGACGTGCAGCCTCGGCCGGTGCTGGTCCTGCGCCGTCAACAGCCCGCGCAAGTGGTCCGCAATTCCGTCGCGCAGCCTCAGGATCCCGGGGCTCTCGAGCTTGAGTGCGGTACCCCGGCCCAGCGACATGAGGCCGAGCAAATGCGCGTCGACGGGGGCGAACTCGGCAGCAAACCGCTTGAGAACTCCTGCCAGCTCGGCCTCGCAATGCGCGGGGATGGCGTGAAACAGCGTCACATGGGCTTCGAGGTAGTTCCGCTCCGGCGGGAAATGTCGTGTCCGCAGCTCCGTAGCCCAACCATGCAATTCCTTGGGCAACAATGCCGTGACGATCAGCGGAGCCGCGTGCCCCGCCACGCCGTTCACATCTCGCCCCGCTGCCGGCGCAATTCGTACCACTGAGCCACATTGGCGTTGTGCTCGTCCAGCGTGTCGGCGAATTTGTGCCCGCCCGTTCCGTCGGCCACCATGTAAAGCGCGCTGGTGCTGGCAGGATCGAGCACCGCCGCGATCGACTCACGGCCCGGATTGGTGATCGGCCCCTCGGGCAGGCCCAGCATCGAATAGGTATTGTAGCCATTGATCGCGCGCAGTTCCGACTGGCGGATCCGCCGGCCCAGAGGCTTGCCCTTGGTGATGGGGTAGATCACCGTCGGATCGGCTTGCAGCAGCATGCCGGTCTTCACCCGGTTGGAGTACAGCCCGGCCACCATGCGCCGTTCGGAAGGTTTCCCGGTTTCTTTCTCGACGATCGATGCGAGCGTCACCGCTTCCGCGACCGTGTCGACTGCAATGCCCGGTTTACGCTTGGGCCACGCCTCGGCGAGATAATTGCGCATCGCGGCCTGCATGCGCGCGAGGACTGCGGTCCGCGCTTCGCCCCGTTCGAAACTGTAGGTATCGGGCAGCACAGAGCCCTCTTCCGGCACGGGGATTTCCCCCGTCAGCAACTCCTCCGCCATGAGCTTTTCATACACCAGTATCGACGGCATGCCTTCGGGGATGGTCACGAAGCGATTGATGGTCTCGCCGCTCTGGAACATCGACAGGATCGACGATGGGCTTGCGCCAGCCGGCAAGGCGAACTCGCCCGCTTGGATTGCATCGCCGCCGCCCAATATCTTGGCGCGCAGCAGGAACGCATCCGCCGAGGAGACGATGCCTTCATCCTCTAGCTTTCGGGCCACCGAGGTCAGGCTGGAACCAGACGGGATGACGAAATTCGTATCTTTCTCGAGCGCGCTCGCCCCGAACCAGCCGTAGGCGAACCACCCTCCGGCAAGGACGACGACCAGAATTGCGACGGCGAAAAGCCGGCGGATCATGCCCATCAGTCGAGCTTCTGCATCACCAGCGAGGCATTAGTCCCGCCGAAACCGAAGCTGTTGTTGAGGACGGCCCGGACTTCGCGGCTCTTGGCCTTGAGTGGGACGAGATCGACCCCCTCGGTGCCTTCGTCGGGATTATGCAGGTTGAGCGTCGGCGGCACGATCTGATCGCGCATCGCAAGCAGGCAGAAGATCGCCTCGACCGCTCCCGCGCCGCCAAGCAGGTGGCCGATGGCGGACTTGGTGCTGCTCATCGATGCTCCGCCAAGATCGTTGCCCAGCACACGCTTCACGGCGGCCAGTTCGATCGTGTCGGCCATGGTCGAGGTGCCGTGGGCGTTAACGTAGTCTATATCACCGGGCTTGAGGCCTGCCTTGCGCAGGGCCATCTCCATGGCGAGCTGGGCGCCCAGCCCTTCGGGATGCGGCGCGGTGACGTGATAGGCATCGCCCGACAGACCATAGCCGGTCACCTCGCCGTAAATCTTGGCGCCGCGCGCCTTGGCCCGCTCGTATTCCTCGAGCACGACCACGCCCGCACCCTCGCCCATGACAAAACCGTCGCGGTCCTTGTCATAGGGGCGACTGGCTTCGGTCGGGCGATCGTTCATGCTCATGTTGAGCGCGCGCGCCTGGGCGAAACCGGCAATGCCAAGAGGATTGACGGTGCTTTCCGCCCCGCCCGCCAGCATGACGTCGGCATCGTCCATGGCAATCATGCGCGCGGCATCGCCGATAGAGTGGGCACCGGTTGAACAGGCCGTCACGACCGCGTGGTTGGGGCCCATGAAGCCATATTTGATAGTGACCTGCCCAGTGATCAGATTGATCAGGCGGCCATGGACGAAGTGCGGCGAAACTCGGCCCGGGCCGCGCTCGTGGAGGTTGACCGATTCGATCTCTATCCCCGGCAGCCCGCCGATACCCGAACCGATCGAGGCGCCGGTGCGGCGCTTCTCTGCCTCGGTCATGTCGGTCAGGCCCGCGTCCTCCAGCGCCTGCCCTGCGGCATCGATGCCGTAGATGATGAAGGGATCGACCTGGCGCTGGATCTTGTGATCGACGCGCTTGTCGGGGTCGAACCCCCAAGGATGATCCTTGCCCTTCACCTCGCAGGCGATGGTGCATTTCTGCCCGACGGGATCGAAGCGGGTGATCGGTCCTGCGCCGCTTTCCCCGGCGATGAGGTTCTTCCACGTCGTCTCGACATCACCGCCGAGCGGGGTGACGAGGCCGATACCGGTGACAACTACGCGGCGCATGCAATTCTCCGTCGATATGGAACAGGCCCGGCCCGCACGAAGGGGGTCGGGCCTGTCGGTCCCCGCCCGATTGGCGGGGTACAAAGCGCAAGACGGCTTAGCCCGGTGGCTTAGCCTTTGTGCTCTTCGATGTACTTGGTCGCGTCGCCGACGGTCGAGATCTTCTCGGCCGCATCGTCGGGGATTTCGACGCCGAATTCTTCTTCGAAGGCCATCACGAGTTCGACGATGTCGAGGCTGTCGGCGCCAAGATCGTCGATGAAGCTGGCTTCCTGGGTGACCTTGTCGGCCTCGACGCCAAGATGCTCGACGACGATCTTCTGCACGCGTTCAGCGGTATCGCTCATTATCTATCCCTCTGCTTGATGGGGTTTGTATATTGGCTTTCGCCCTAATGAACGCAAGGGCGCTGCGCAAGAGGCGCTATTGCGGCGAGAGGCTCGCAGTTTCCACCGTTACCGCTGCTGCTGTGAGGCCTCCCAGGCTCGCCTCGCGCCGCTCGATCTGATCGAACCCGCGTCGCCGGGCATCGAGCCGCGCAAGCCCCGAACGCAGGTAGGCGCTATCGACGCCCGCTTGCCGCGCGCTGTCGTAGAATTGCTGCGCCTCGGCCAGATCGCCGACGCTTTCGCTGCACAGGCCGCGGTTGAACAGCACCGAGCCATGGCCCGGCCTTACACTGTCGATCTCGGCGAAGCGCTGGCATGCGGCGTAGGGATCGGTCTTGGTCAGCTTCAGCGCTTCGGCGAAACGTTTCGCGCTCGCCTTTTCGAGACCCTTGCGCCGCTCCATCAGGCGCAGGTTTTCCAGCCTATCGGTCGGCGCCAGGTCGCGCCTGACGCGGCTGGCGAGCGATTTCGCCATTTCGTCGGCCATGCCGTCAACGTCCGGGGAGGACGCATCGTCCGCGCAATATTCCTCGGATCGCGACGGGCTCTCGCTGAGGGAATAGACCAGCGCGCCGTCCGGTGCGAGGAGCCGGATCGATGAGGGCATGCGCACCCAGAGTTGCCGGCATTCGAATTCCAGCACCTCCTCTTCGACACATTTCTTGTCGACCTTCTTCACGCATCGGGTCACCCGCTTGACGCGGCTGTAGGTATCCTCGACCGAAAGGCCCGCTTCGCCGAACAGGATGGCACCGTCCGGAGTACCCGGCGTGTAGGACGCGAAGCCGATGCGGAACCAAGGCCGATCCTGCGCCTCGGCCGCCGCCAGCGCATCCGCCACCGCCAACGCGAGCGCCTCCCCCGCTTCGCCCCCGAACCGATCCACGACGATCGTCTCGATGCCAGCCGGGATATCCGACGCAGCCCCATAGGTGCCATAAATCGCAAGGCTTTCCGCCTGCGCTCCGGCGCCGAGGCTCAGGGCAGCCGCAAACACCAGAATCGCACTCGCACGCATCACCACCTCCCCATCGCCGTCAATGCACGGGTCGTCGCACCGCAACGCTGACGTTGCGATGAACGCGTAGCGGCTGCGACCAAATCTTAGGCGTCGGGCTTTTTCGGCGGCTCGACCACGCGCAGGTGAAGTTCGCGCAGTTGCTTGGGCTCGGGCAGGCTCGGCGCGCCCATCAGCAGGTCTTCGGCCTTCTGGTTCATCGGGAACAGCGTGATCTCGCGCAGGTTCTGCGCCCCGCACAGCAGCATCACGATCCGGTCCACGCCAGCGGCCATCCCGCCATGCGGCGGCGCGCCGTACTGGAACGCACGGTACATCCCGCCGAACCGTTCGATCACATCATCCTTGGAAAGGCCCACCAGCTCGAACGCCTTGACCATGGTTTCCGGCTTGTGGTTCCGGATCGATCCCGAGGCGAGTTCGTAGCCGTTGCAGACGAGGTCGTACTGGTACGCGTTGATCGTCAACGGATCCTGCCCCTCCAGCGCTTCCATCCCGCCCTGCGGCATGGAGAATGGGTTGTGGCTGAAATCGACCTTCTTCTCGTCATCGTTCCATTCGTAGAACGGGAAATCGACGATCCAGGCGAATTCGAAGCGGTTCTGGTCGATGAGGTCCAGCTGCTCGCCCACGCGGATGCGCGCGGCGCCTGCCAGCTTGGCGGCGTCGGCTTCCTTGCCGGCAGCGAAGAACAGACCGTCGTTCTCGCCCAGGCCCAGCTCGGCATAGAGCGCTTCCATGCCCTCGGTGCCGTGGTTCTTGGCGATCGGGCCGCCAAATTCGCCGCCCTTGCGGGTGACGTAGCCGAGGCCGGCGAAGCCTTCCTTGCGGGCCCAGTCGTTCATGTCATCGAAGAACTTGCGGCTCTTCTCGTGCGTGCCCGGGGCCGGGATAGCGCGGACGACACCGCCGCCGCCGACGATCTTCTCGAACAGGCCG
>FWWL01001051.1_pt1 | contig 69215 bp, 66 predicted proteins | sample 2228331 | NCBI WGS metagenome assembly FWWL01 (sample SAMEA103939775, study PRJEB20133) | metagenome
TAGGGGCAGGCTATTGCCCGAGCGGGTTTTGAAACTGATGCGTCCCGGGTGAAATCCCCACATCCGTTCGTTTCGAGCGAAGTCGAGAAACCTGCTCACCACGTTTCTCGACTTCGCTCGAAACGAACGGATCAAGATGTAGGCATCACGCTTCTACATTGGTCCGCCCTGCGCGTCACAAGCCGACCCCATTGTCCGCCATCGCCGGCTCTTCGTCGCGATAGAGCAGCATGACCGAGCCATCCTCGCCCGTGACCGCGCGGATGGGGAGGCTCAGTTGCAGGGCGGAGAGGAATTCGCGGCTGTCGCTGATGCGGAAGCGGCCGCCGATTCGCAGCGCCGACACCCGCGTATCGCCAATCAGGATCGGCGCGGTGCGGTAGCGGTTGAACTCGCCTGCCGCCTGCTCGATGGTTTCACCGTCCAGTTCGACCATCTGTTCGCGCCAGGCCGTGCGCTGGCCAACCAGCTTGGGGTCCAGCCGGGTGAGCGCGATGGTGCGCGGCTGGATCACCGCGCCGCTGCCTGCGCTGACGCGCTTTTGCACATTGTCGCCCGAATGGACGGTGACGGTGCCGTGGGTGACGGTGAGTTCGACGATCGAGGGACGCATCCGCACGTTGAAGGCGGTGCCGACCGCGCGGATGACCGCCGATCGTGCTTCAACGTCGAACGGGCGTTCGGCGTCACGGGCGACATCGAACGAAGCTTCGCCCTTCAGGATGCGCACTTTGCGGCCATTGTCGGTGAAGCGGACTTCGGCTTCGCTGTCGCTGTTGAGGTGCAGGGTCGATCCATCTTCCAGCGCGATGTCGCGGATCTGGCCGATGCCGGTCTGGAAACGCTCCACCCCGCTGAACGTGCGGACGGTGACGATGGCGGCGACGATGAAGAGCATGACCGCGACGGCGGCGGCGACCATGACGTTGCGCGACAGGCGGCGCTGCTGTTCTTCGCTGACGATCTGCGCCAGCGGGGGCAGGGTGACTTCGGCGGCGGCGCTTTTCAGTCGCTCGGCCGCTTCCCATGCTGCTTCGGCACGGGCGAACGCAACGGCGTGGCTGGGGTCAGCCTCTACCCATGCGCAAATTTCGGCTTCGTCCTGCGGGCTGGGATCGCTGTTAAGCCTGGCCAGCAGGCGCGCTGCTTCCGCTTCGATCGCGGCCCTGGTCCCGCAGCTTGATCCTGGCTCCGACCCCTGCACGTTCGAAATCCGTTTCCTCACGTTCTGCCCAGGCCCGCATAACTATCGCGATGGCTTTGGCCAGATGTTTTTCAACAGTAGAAACGGATAGGGACATCTCCTCCGCTATTTCCAGCATGGATTTTTCGTGGATGCGGCGAAGAATGAACACGCGACGGCACTGAGCAGGCAGCGACTCGACGATGACCTGCACCTGACGCAGCGCTTCGCGGGCGTTCAATTGCGCCTCGATCGTATTTTCGCCGCCCAGCAGTTCCAGGTCGGCCATGGTTTCGAAGCTGACCACCTTGTTACGGCGGGCGGTGTCGATGACGAGGTTGCGGGCGATGGTGAAGAGATAGGCGCGGCCTGTCGTCACATTTTCCCAATTTTCCGTCGCATAGGCGCGGGTCATGACTTCGGCGACCATGTCGTCCAGTTCATGGGTGGAGGGCAAAATGCGTCGCAAACGACCGCGCAGTGCTGCTTCCTGTGGCAGGATGACGGTTTTGAACCAATCCAGTTTTGCGCGAACCCTATGCACGTCGACCCCCTATTTTGTCAGCCGCGCCTCTCCGTCATTTCTATTTGTAACAATTCAATCATGCTTGCAGGGGTCTGTCCAGCGGCGGGGCCATCATATTTTAACGATCAACCAAAAAGGTTCCGCAAACTGACATAAAAATTGTGGATATGTTGGCCTATCGGCCGAAAATTGCGCTCAATCCGGCGGCACTTCGGCTGGCGCGCTGTCTGGCTGATCATAATCGGGACCGACCGGCACGATCTCGTCCGGCTCCGTGACCGGCAATTCCTGCGGAGTCGCAGGGGCGGGGGTTTCGGGTGGCGACTGCGGGTCGATAATGTCCGGCGGGGGCACGCCATCGGGGTTGGGCGTGGGGTCGGGCTGGGTGGCCATATCTGCTTCTCTCTGTTAAGGGGGCTGAGAGGTTACGCATGGGTCGTCGCCCCGGTTCCGCGACCCGACTCACTATCCCTTGCCCTTGCCCACGCTTTTCTCTATGCCGCGCCGACCGGCGACCGATGCGGGCGTGGCGAAATTGGTAGACGCGCCAGATTTAGGTTCTGGTATCGCAAGATGTGGGGGTTCGAGTCCCTTCGCCCGCACCAGTATGCCACCTGCGGCAGCGCCACCGAAATTCAGCTGAAGAAAGCGTTTGAGAGAAGAGATGCAGACTGTCGAGACGTTGAACGAAGGCCTTAAGCGCGCCTACACTGTCACCATCACGTCGAAGGATATCGACGCGCGAGTGGACAAGGAAGTGAAAGCCATGGCCCCGCAGGTGCGGATGCCCGGCTTCCGCCCCGGCAAGGTGCCCGCCAATCTCGTCAAGAAAATGCATGGCGAAGCGCTCCAGCGCGACGCGCTCAACAACAGCATTCAGGAAAGCATCCAGAAGCTGATCGCCGACCAGAAGCTGCGTCCCGCGATGCAGCCTTCGGTCGAGCTGGACGAAGGGTTCGAGTTCGGCAAGGACGCGGAAATCAAGGTCGCGCTCGAAGTGCTGCCCGACATCGCGGCGCCCAGCATCGAAGGCATCAAGCTGGAACGGCTGACCGTCGAAGTCGCCGACGCGCAGGTCGATGAGGCCGCGGGCCGCATCGCCACGCAGCAGGGCGCGCTGGAAGAAAAGGGCGACGATCATGTCGCGCAGGACGGCGACACGCTGGTCATCGACTTTCTGGGCAAGGTCGACGGCGAAGCCTTTGAAGGCGGCGCGGCCGAGGACATCAAGCTCAAGCTCGGCTCCGGCCAGTTCATCCCCGGCTTCGAGGAACAGCTGGGCGGCGTGAAGAAGGGCGAGGAAAAGGTCATCGAAGTGACCTTCCCTGAAGATTATGGCGCGGCGCACCTGGCCGGCAAGCTGGCGACCTTCGACATCAAGGTGAAGTCGATCCTGGACGGCGACAAGCCCAAGCTGGACGATGATTTCGCCAAGTCGCTGGGCCTGGAAGGGCTGGACCAGCTCAAGGATCTGCTCAAGGGCCAGATCGAGCAGGAACATAATGGCCTGACCCGCACCCATATGAAGCGCAAGCTGCTTGACCAGCTGGCGTCGGCCCATGACTTCGACGTGCCGCCGAGCATGGTCGAGGCCGAGTTCGAGCAGATCTGGCAGCAGCTTCAGCATGAAGCGAGCCATGAGGAAGATCCGGCCGCCGCGATCGCCGAAATGGAAGCCGAGAAGGAGGATTATCGCGCCATCGCCGTGCGCCGCGTTCGCCTCGGCCTGCTCCTCTCCGAAATCGGCCAGGCCAATGGCGTGACCGTCAGCGACCAGGAAATGAACCGCCTGATCATGCAGGCCGCGCAGCAGTACGGCCCGCAGGACCGTGAGCGTTTCGTGCAATATGTCCGTCAGGACCCGATGGCCGCAGCCCAGCTGCGCGCGCCGCTTTATGAGGACAAGGTCGTCGACTTCCTGTTCGACAAGGCCGAAGTCACCGACCGCGCCGTGACCAAGGAAGAGCTGGAAGCGGCGATCGAAGCCGAAGATGGCGACATCAAGCCCCACGTCCACGGCCCCGATTGCGGCCATGACCATGACGAAAAGCCCAAGGCGAAGAAGGCCGCGTCCAAGAAGGCCGCTGCCGAACCCGCCGCCGAAGCCGAAGCGGTAGCCGAGGAAGCCCCCGCCAAGCCGAAGAAGGCCGCCGCCAAGAAGGCAGCCCCTGCCGCGGCGGAAGCGGACGCGCCGGCCGCAGAGGCCGCTGCCGAGGAAAAGCCCAAGAAGAAGGCTGCTCCCAAGAAGGCCGCTGCCAAGGCTGAATAAGCCCGGCTGAAAAGCGATGGACAAGCGCCCGGCTTCCGACAGGAGGCGCGGGCGCTTTTCATTTCGCCTGCGCCATGGCAGAGGAAATATTAACCCTGTCGGTCCATGCCATCGGGCACGGAAGGCAGCAGGATGCGAAGGCCGATGAAGGAATATCCCGCCATGACCAGCGACAGCGCGCTGGCAGTCCCGCGCATCGCGGTCATCCTGCCCTGTTATAATGAAGCCGGCGCGATCGTGCAGACGGTGCAGGATTTCCGCCGCGCACTGCCCCATGCCGACATCTATGTGTTCGACAATAACAGCAGCGACGGCAGCCCCGAACTGGCGCGCGGCGCTGGCGCGATCGTCCGCCGCGTGACCCAGCAGGGCAAGGGTCATGTCGTGCGCCGCATGTTCGCCGATGTCGATGCCGACATCTATATCATGGCCGATGGCGACGCGACCTACGAGGCCGCTGCCGCCCCCGCGATGGTTGCCGCCATGCTCGACGATAATCTCGACATGGTCGTCGGTTGCCGCAAGTCGGAGGCGGAAGAGGCCTATCGCCCCGGCCATCGCCTGGGCAACTGGGCGCTGACCAGCCTGCTCAAACAATTGTTCGGGCGCAGTTTTACCGACATATTGTCGGGCTATCGCGTCTTTTCCCGCCGCTTCGTCAAAAGCTTTCCGGTGCTGTCGGCCGGGTTCGAGATCGAGACCGAGATCAGCGTTCATGCGCTCGAACTCGCCATGCCGGTCGCCGAAGTCGTCACCGCCTATGGCGCGCGGCCCGAAGGATCGGTCAGCAAGCTTTCCACCTATCGCGACGGCTTTCGCATCCTGCGCACCATCTTCACCCTCTATCGCATCGAGCGGCCGATCCTGTTCTTCGGCGTGATCGCTGCGTTCCTTGTCGCGCTGGGGCTGGGGCTGGCCGCGCCGCTGATCGTGACCTATATGCATACTGGCCTGGTGCCGCGTTTCCCGACCGCCATCCTGGTCACCGGCCTGATGATCCTTGCCACCCTGTCGGGCATGTGCGGGCTTATCCTCGACACGGTGGTGCGCGGGCGGCGGGAGGTGCGGCGGCTGTCCTATCTTGGTTTTCGCGCGCCGTCCGACTTCGCCCGGCGCGACTGAACCGGCTTCCTTCCTGCACGCCCCCCTTGAACCATTTGCCGTTTGTGCCGATGTAGGGGTGGGCAAAAGCACCTGACTGAAAGAGCACAATGACCAACATCATGCATGATCCCATGGCCGCGCTGGTTCCTATCGTTATCGAGCAGTCGAACCGTGGCGAGCGCAGCTTCGACATTTTTTCGCGCCTGTTGCGTGAGCGGATCATCTTCGTGACCGGCCAGGTCGAGGATCATATGGCCTCGCTGATCGTCGCCCAGTTGCTGTTCCTCGAATCGGAAAATCCGAAGAAGGACATCTGGATGTACATCAACTCGCCCGGCGGCGTGGTGACGGCGGGCATGGCGATCCACGACACGATGAAATATATCCGGCCACAGGTCGGCACGGTGTGCATCGGCCAGGCGGCGTCGATGGGCAGCTTCCTGCTGGCGGCCGGTGAACCGGGCAAGCGGATCGCGCTGGGCAATGCCCGCATCATGGTCCACCAGCCATCGGGCGGCGCGCAGGGCATGGCGAGCGACATCGAGATCCAGGCCAAGGAAATCCTGCGTATCCGCCGTCGCCTGAACGACCTGTATGTCCAATATACCGGCAGGTCGCTGGAAGAGATCGAGCGGGCGATGGACCGCGACACCTTCCTGGAGGCGGACGAGGCCAAGGCCTTCGGTCTGGTCGATGAAGTGTTCACCAGCCGGCCCGCGCTGCCCGAAGCGAGCGAGACTTAAAGCCCATCTTTACCGGGGCGCGCTACTTTCACCCCTTGTGAAACCGGCGCGCCACGGTCTAGGATGACTATGGACCAGATTACCCGCGCCGGAATGCGGTTTTGGTGATTGTTGAACCGGCAGGGAAGAAAGATTGGCGAATGACTAAGCTTACCGGCTCCGATTCCAAGAGCACGCTCTATTGCTCCTTCTGCGGCAAGTCGCAGCATGAAGTGCGCAAGCTGATCGCTGGGCCGACCGTGTTCATCTGCGATGAGTGCGTCGAGCTGTGCAACGACATCATCCGCGAGGAGACCAAGGGCGGTCTCGTCGGCAAGAAGGATGGCGGCGTACCGACCCCGCAGGAAATCTGCGATGTGCTGGACGATTATGTGATCGGCCAGAACCGGGCGAAGCGCGTACTGTCCGTCGCGGTCCATAACCATTACAAGCGGCTGAACCATGGCAGCAAGCCGGGCGAGGTCGAGCTGGCCAAGTCCAACATCCTGCTGGTCGGCCCGACCGGCTGCGGCAGACGCTGGCCAAGACGTTCGACGTGCCCTTCACCATGGCCGATGCGACGACGCTGACCGAAGCGGGCTATGTCGGCGAGGATGTGGAAAACATCATCCTCAAGCTGCTTCAGGCGTCGGACTATAATGTCGAGAAGGCGCAGCGCGGCATCGTCTATATCGACGAGATCGACAAGATCAGCCGCAAGGCGGAAAACCCCTCCATCACCCGCGACGTATCCGGCGAGGGCGTGCAGCAGGCGTTGCTGAAGCTGATGGAAGGCACCACCGCTTCCGTCCCGCCGCAGGGCGGTCGCAAGCATCCGCAGCAGGAGTTTTTGCAGGTCGACACGACCAACATCCTGTTCATCTGCGGCGGCGCGTTCGCTGGTCTGGAAAAGATCATCGGCGATCGTCTGGAGGCCAAGTCGATCGGCTTTGGCGCCTATGTCGCTGCACCCGAAGAGCGCAAGACGGGCGAGCTGCTACGGCAGAGCGAACCGGAAGATTTGCTGAAATTCGGGCTGATCCCCGAATTTGTCGGTCGTCTGCCGGTCATCGCGACGCTGGAGGATCTGGACGTGTCGGCGCTGGTCAAGATTTTGGGCGAGCCGAAGAACGCGCTGGTCAAGCAATATGGCAAGCTGTTCGAGATGGAGAATGTCGACCTCAGCTTCACCGACGAAGCGCTGGTCGCGATCGCCAAGAAGGCGATCGAACGCAAGACCGGCGCGCGCGGGCTGCGCTCCATCCTCGAAGCGATCCTGCTCGACACCATGTTCGACCTGCCGTCCATGCAGGGCGTGGGCGAAGTGGTGGTCGACAAGGATGTCGTCGCGGGCAAGAAGGAACCGATTCGCGTATTCAGCGAAAACAGCAAGCGAGCCGAAGACGCCGCCTGATCGCAAGGCCAGGCCGGAGACAAAAATGGGGCTGACGGGTGACCGTCGGCCCCTTTTTGTTGGTCCGGTTCCACGCTGACACAAATATTCCTGCTGCGTTGCAAAATTGCACCACCGTCAAATAGTGGACAAAAACTCCTATAAAATGTAATTAAAACAATGGCTTGCGTGATGCGGGCGCCGTGCCTCTCGCGCCATCCTGCTCATCTGTTCGCACCTGTGACAGAGCATGTTGCACATTGTAACAAAAGTGCAGCCATAGCATCACAGGGGCGTCGCCAGAGGCCGTCACAGGCGGCTCCGGCTTCCCAGAAGCAGTATCAGGGACGCGCGCTTGTCGTGCGGTTCATCAAAAGGGATTTGGGTCAGATGAAGCATTTGAAAATCTTGCTGGCTGCGGGGGCTGCCTCGGTCAGCCTGTCGGCGGTAATGGTCGCACCTGTCCATGCACAGGAAACGACATCGACCGTGCGCGGCACCGTGACAGCTGATGGCGCGCCAGTCGCGAATGCGACAATCACCATCGTCCATATTCCTTCGGGCACCACCAGCACCGCGACGAGCACGGCTTCGGGCAGCTTCACGGCGTCCGGCCTGCGTATCGGCGGTCCTTTCACGGTGAAGGTCGCAGCCGACGGATACGAAAGCACGGAAGTCACCGACATTTTTACCGTGGCGGCGCAGGCCTATGACCTGCCGATTGCGCTGACGTCGACCGGTGGCACCATCATCGTGACCGCCTCCAGCGTGGTTGGCGCGGGGACCAAGGCGTCTGGACCCACCACCATTCTGACCGCGCAGGACATTGCCCAGGTCGCATCGGTCAATCGTGACATTCGCGACCTTATGCGTCGCGATCCGTTCGCGCGCCTCGACTATGCTGAAGGGTCCGGCCGCGCCGTGTCCTTTGCCGGTCAGAATGCCCGCTTCAACCGCTTCACTATCGATGGTGTTCCCGTCACCGACAATTTCGGTCTGAACCCCGATGGCCTGCCAACCCGTCGTTCGCCGGTGCCGCTGGACGCCATTGCCCAGTTCCAGACGCGCGTTGCGCCTTACGACGTGCGTGAAGGCAATTTCCAGGGCGGTACGATCAACGCTATTCTGAAGTCGGGAACCAACGAATTCCACGGCACTGGTTTCTATGCCTATTCGTCGGACAATCTGACCGGCAAAAAAACCAAGGCTGGTCCGGGCGTGCCCACTGGTCGGGTCACATTGCCGAATTTCAAATATGAAAATTATGGGGCCGAACTTTCCGGTCCGATCATCAAGGACAGGCTGTTCTTCATGATCGCAGGTGAGCGTATCCGTGCGGGCTTGCCAATCGCGGAAGGCACCGCGGGCGACAATGCCGGGACGGTCATTCCCAACATCACCGATGCGCAGGTCGCCCAGATTCAGGGCATCGCGCAGTCGCGCTACAATTATGACACCGGCGGCATCCTCAACAACTCCAACGACCGTGACGATCGTCTGGTGGCCCGTATCGACGCCAACCTGTCCGATACGCAACGCGCGTCCATTACGTACATGTACACCAAGGATTCGATCCAGTTTAACCAGAACACCTTTGCCACCGGTAACCCCGGTCTGGGACTGGAATCCAACGGTTATATTTCGTCGAACCAGTTGCATACCGGCGTGTTCCAGTTGAACTCGGAATGGAGCGACGAGTTCTCGACCGAAGTGCGCGGCTTCTACAAGGATTATAAGCGCGGCCAGGATCCGGTGATGGGTCGCGGTTTCGCCCAGTTCCAGGTTTGCACCGCGCCGACTTCGGATCGCACTGCGCCTGGCTCCGCAGGGTCCGGTGCATCAACTGCATGTCAGCCCGGCTTCGGTACGGTCAGCTTCGGTCCGGACGTATCCCGCCAGTCCAACGCGCTGACCAGCCGCACCTATGGCGGGATGGTGCAGGGGCGCCTGACCCGTGGCGATCATGATCTGCGCGTGTTCGGTGAATTTTCCGACACCAAGATTTTCAACCTGTTCCTGCAACGGACCGCAGGCGATTATTATTTCGACTCGATCGCCGATTTCGAGGCCGGCAATGCGCAGCGTATGCGCTACCAGAATGCCGTGCCCTCGCTTAACCCCGATGATGCGGCTGCGCGTTTCCGCTATCAGACCTACACTTTCGGCATCCAGGACACCTGGCGGATCAACGACATGCTGACGCTGGCCTATGGCGCGCGTTATGACTTGTATGGCGGCAATAGCCGTCCGGCGCTCAACCAGAATTTCGTTAATCGCTATGGTTTCACAAACACCGCTTATGTCGACGGTCGTGGTATCTTCCAGCCGCGCGTCGGCCTGAATTTCAAGCCGACCAGCGACCTGTCGATCCGTGCGGGCGGGGGCATCTTCTCCGGCGGTTCGCCTGACGTCTATGTCTCCAACAGCTTTTCGAACACCGGGTTCCTGTCCAACAGCATCGACGTGCGTCGTAACAATGATGGTTCGGTCACAGGCACGTCGCTGGCCAACGGCGACGCGATCCTGAACGGGGTCAACGGGACGACGATCCCGACCGCAGCCAACACGCTGGTGTCAAGTGCTGCTTCTTCGGCAACCGCGCCGGTCAACGCCCTGGATCACAAGTTCAAGATTCCGTCGCAATGGCGGGGCACGATTTCGGCAGACTGGACGCCGCGTGACACATTCCTGGGCAATGGCTGGAATTTCGGTGCGGATCTGTTCTATTCCGCTGTTCGCAATCAGGTGTTCTTCACCGATTTGCGTGTAGTGCCGACCGCTTCGCGGACCCCCGACGGTCGCATTCGTTACGCACCAGTCACGAGCTTTGCTGACACCAACAACGATCTGTTCCTTACCAACACAACGAAGGGGCGCAGCTACATCGCGGTTGCCCGGGTCGACAAGAGCTTTGATTTCGGGCTCGACCTTGGTTTCAGCTACACTTGGCAGGACGTGACCGATCAGGCGCCAGCCACATCGTCGACGGCATCATCCAACTATGCCAACGGCGCGTTCCTGGACGCGAACGGCGCCGCTGTCGGCACGTCGAATGACGAAGTGAAGCATAATTTCAAATATCGCCTCAACTTCAGCCATGCTTTCTTCGGCGATTACAAGACCAACTTTGCCCTGTTCGGCGAAACCCGCATCGGCCGCCCCTACAGCTATACGATGCAGGATGTCTCCAACGCACGTAGCGGGATATTCGGCACCACGGGTAGCAATTCGCGTTACCTTCTCTACGTGCCGACTGGTCCAAACGATCCGCTTGTGTCCTACGACAGTGCCGCGACGCAGAACTATCTGGAAGGGCTGATCACGACCACTGGTCTTGGCAAATTCCGAGGACAGATTGCACCGCGTAATGCCTTTAACGCCAAGTGGTTTACCAAGATCGATTTGCATATCGATCAGGAAGTCCCGACTGGTCTGGGCAATTCGCGTATCACCTTGTTCGCGGACATCGAGAATTTCACGAACTTCCTGAACAAGAAATGGGGTCAGCTTCGCGAATATTCTTTCCCCTACAATGTGATCGCGGTTCGCGCCCAGTGCCTGACGACGCCAGTTGCGACCGGAACGGCCCCAACCGGCGCGCAGGGAGCTACCAGCACCGCCCAAGCCTGTGCGCAGTATCGGTATAACGCGCCGACTGCGACGCCGACCTACACGATCTATTCGCGTCAGTCGCTCTACACCATTCGTGTGGGCGCTCGTTTTACCTTCTGATCGCAAAGATCATCGACAAAAGCGAAAGGGCGGGGCGCAATCCCCGCCCTTTTCATTTGAGGCAAGCATCCAGCCCGTCGCGCTGTACCACGCCGATCCGTGCGGCGATCGTGTTGCCGTAGCGGCGGGTGAAGCCGCTGGGGGCGATGGCGGCGCGGCGTTTGGGGAGGGGGAGGACGGCGGCGATCCGCGCCGCTTCTGCCCGGCTCAACCGGTCCGCGCCATGGCGAAAATAGCGGATGGCGCCCGCCTGCACACCATAGGTGCCGATGCCGGTTTCCGCGACGTTCAGATAGACTTCCATGATCCGCCGCTTGCCCCAGATCGCCTCGATCAACATGGTGAACCAGGCTTCGAACCCCTTGCGGACGAAGCCGCCGCCCTGCCACAGGAACACATTTTTCGCGGTCTGCTGGCTGATCGTGGATCCGCCGCGTACGCGGCCGCCGCTTGCGTTATGGATTGCCGCCTTGGCGATGGCGTCGACGTCGAAGCCGTGATGGGCGCAGAATTTGCCGTCCTCCGCCGCGATCGCCGCGCGCGCCATGTCCGGGTCAATCTCGTCCAGGCTCACCCAGTCCTTGGTGATGCCATTGGGATCGAGCAGCATCGTCATCGTCACTGGCGGGGGCACGAAGCGGTAGAGCGTCACCATCAGCAGCGAGAGGATGACGAAGCCGATCAGCAGTTTGAGCGGGATGCTGATCCAGCGGGAACGGCGGCGGGCAGAGGGGGTTTTGGCGGTCATGCCGCCAGCGTAACGCGCCCCGGCCTTGTGTTTCAAGCGCCCTGCAAGATGGCGGGGCGACCCCGGTTGATCATCAGCACCAGCCCCGCGCCGATCAGGCATAACAGCCCCGCCGCAACGAAGGCAGGCATATAGCTGTGCCAGACCGTGCGCGACAGGCCGCCCGCCATCGCTGCGCTGGCCGCACCGAGTTGATGGCCGGCAAAGATCCAGCCAAAGACGATGTTGGCGCGTTCCGGCCCGAAGCGCTGGGCGGTCAGCTTGACCGTGGGCGGCACGGTCGCGACCCAGTCCAGACCGTAAAAGACGGCGAACAGCGACAGGCTGTAGAGCGAGAAGTCGCTGAACGGCAGATAGAGCAGCGACGCGCCACGCAGGCCGTAATACCAGAAGAGCAGCCAGCGATTGTCGTATCGGTCCGACAGCCAGCCCGACGCCAGTGTGCCGCCGAAATCGAACAGCCCCATCATCGCCAGCATCGACGCCGCGCCGATCGCCGCCAATCCATAATCGCCGCACAGAGCGATGAAATGGGTCTGGACCAGACCGTTGGTGCTGGCACCGCAAATATAGAAGGAGAGGAAGAGGAACCAGAAGGTCGGCACTTTGGCCGCGTCGCGCAGAACGGTGATCGGTGTCATCAGCAACGCGCCAAAGCCGATCGTCTGGGCCGGCGGCGGCTGGATAGCGCTGTCGCCATAGGGTGGCAGGCCGAGATCGGACGGGCGATCGCGCATCAGCAGCAATACGACCAGCGCCGCCAGCAGGATCGCGCCGCACACCAGCAGCACGGCAGAGCGCCAGCCCAAAGTGTCTGTCATTCCGGCGAGCAGCGGCAGGAAAGCCAGTTGGCCAGTCGCCGTGCTGGCGGACAGCAGCCCCATGACAAGCCCGCGCCGGTCCGAAAACCAGCGGGTGGCGACGGTTGCGCCCAGCACCATGGCGGTGAGGCCAGTGCCCAGCCCGATCACCACGCCCCATAGCAGCACCAATTGCCAAAGCTGGCTCATGCCCAGCGACAGCAGCAGGCCGATCGTGACGATGCCGAGCGAAATCAGCATCATCCGGCGCACGCCGAAGCGGTTCATGAAAGCAGCGGCAAAGGGGCCGATCAGGCCGAACAGCAGGAAGCGGATGGCCAGCGCAGCGGAAATGTCGGCGGCGGTCCACCCAAATTCGCGTTGCAGCGGCACGATGAACACGCCGGGCGCGCCGACCGCGCCTGCGACCACGAGCATGGTGAGGAAGGTGGCGGCTAGGACGACCCAGCCATAATGGATTTTGCCGGTCGCCAGACGCCGGGCCAATGCAGTCGACATCAAGCTACATCCCCTTCGCGCGTCAGCCGGATCACCGCCATATGACCGACGTGCAAGGGGCCAACAAGACGCCAGTTGCGGTCCGATGGACCCTGGGCAACAGAAAAGGCTCCGAATCGCTTCGAAGCCTTTTCCGGTTAGCCTGTATCTGGCGTCAGGCGGCGGCGAAGCGCGCCATGTGGCTGAGCTTGTCACCGGCAATGCGCATCATCGCCTTTTGCAGCTTTTCAAAGGCGCGCACCTCGATCTGGCGGACGCGCTCGCGCGATACCCCATAGACCTGACTCAGTTCCTCCAGCGTCTTGGGTTCTTCGGCCAGACGCCGTTCGGCCAGGATGTGCTTTTCGCGATCGTTGAGGTCCGTCATCGCCTCGACCAGCATTTCGTGGCGCTGAGTGCGTTCCTGCTCCTCGGCCACGCGCTCGTCCTGCAACGGATCGGTATCCTGCAACCAATCCTGCCACTGGCCGTCGCCATCCTCCCGCATGGGGACGTTGAGCGACGTATCGCCACCCATCGCCATGCGGCGGTTCATCGACACGACATCCTGCTCGGACACGCCCAGATCGGTCGCGATCTTGGTCACATCTTCCGGCTTCAGATCGCCATCCTCGAACGCTTCGATATTGTTCTTCATCCGGCGAAGGTTGAAAAACAGCTTCTTCTGCGATGCGGTGGTGCCCATTTTCACAAGCGACCAGCTGCGCAGGATGAATTCCTGGATCGAGGCGCGAATCCACCACATGGCGTAGGTCGCCAGGCGGAAGCCGCGGTCAGCCTCAAACTTCTTCACGCCCTGCATCAGGCCGATATTGCCTTCGGAGATCAGTTCGCTGACCGGCAGGCCATAGCCGCGATAACCCATCGCGATCTTCGCCACGAGGCGCAGATGCGAGGTCACCAGCTGGGCCGCAGCCTCAGGGTCCTGATGCTCCTCATACCGTTTGGCGAGCATATATTCCTGCTCAGGGGTCAGAAGCGGAAATTTGCGGATTTCCGACAGATAGCGGTTGAGGCTGGCTTCACCGCCCAGCGCCGGAACCGCGGGGACATTGCTCGTCTTGGCCATGTCGCTTCACCTTTCCCTTTCATGCGCGGTCGGACCCAGAAGAGGCGTCACAAAGACCGTCGCAAACTTGTTCATCTCTATACGTGGAGCAGGCTTAACAGTTCCTGCATATCGGCAGGGAGTGCACTTTGGAACATAAGCCGTTCGTCCGTTACCGGATGTATGAACCCCAGGCTTTTTGCGTGCAATGCCTGCCTTTTGAAACCCAGCGTTTCCAGTATTGATTTGAAACCTTTTCTTTCTCTACCGTAAACCGGATCACCGATCAAGGGGTGTCCGATATGGTGCATATGGACGCGGACCTGATGGGTGCGGCCGGTTTCCAGCCGACATTCCACCATGGCCGCGTCGCGTAGCCGTTCCACCGTGCGATAATGGGTGACGGCATGTTTGCCGCGCCCTTCGCGATGAACCGCCATCTTCTTTCGATCAGCGTCCGAACGACCGAGCCAGGCATCGACCGTGCCGGTGCCGGGCAGGGGATGGCCATAGACGATCGCGGCATAGAGTCGCTGGATGCTGTGATCCTTGAACTGGCGCGCCAGCCCGTCATGCGCCTTGTCCGATTTGGCGACGACCAGCAGGCCGGACGTATCCTTGTCGATGCGGTGGACGATGCCGGGCCGGGCGACGCCGCCAATGCCCGACAACTGACCCTGGCAATGATGCAGCAGCGCATTGACCAGCGTGCCGTCCAGATTGCCCGCGGCGGGATGGACGACCAGCCCGGCGGGCTTGTCCACGACGATCAGGTCCGCATCCTCATGCACGATGTGGAGCGGAATATCCTGCGCCTGCGTTTCCAGCGCTACGGGCGCGGGCAGGGTGATGGCGAAAGACTGGCCGGTCGCGACCTTGATGGTGGTGCCGATCTTGATCGGCTGGCCGGTCGAGCGGACATGGCCGTCGTTGATCAGCGCCTTCAACCGTTCGCGCGACAGGTCGGGCAGCAGGTCGGCCAGCGCCCGGTCGAGCCGCATCCCGTCCTGCGCCTGCGCGATTGTCGCTTCGATGATGGAAACCCCCGAACCCATTGGGTAGGGATGTAGGCATGGCGATTGCAATATCAAGGACGCTGCTGGACCAGATTCAGTCGATTGCGGCGGCGGACCGGGCGGAGGTGTGCGGCCTGTTGTTCGGCACGGCGGAGCGAATCGCGGCCATCGCGCCCGCCGCCAATGTCGCGCCGGACCCCGCGCGCCATTTCGAGCTGGACCCGGCGGCGCTGATCGCTGCGCACCGGGCGGCGCGGGCGGGCGGGCCACCGATCATCGGTCATTATCATTCGCATCCGTCCGGCGTGGCGGTGCCATCGGCGACAGATACGGCCTGCGCCGCGCCCGATGGCAGCCTGTGGCTGATCGTCGCGGCGGGCGAGGCGCGGCTCTGGGTGGCGCAGGGGGATGGCGCGGGTGGCGTGTGCTTCGCCCCGACGACGTTGCAGGTCGTATGAGCGAAAGGGCGCGCGGCGGGGTTGCATCGCCCGGCGCAGCAGCGCATTAGCCAGTCAGGCCATCCTTAGTTTCCACAAAATCGGCGGTGCAGACCCTGACATGACCCACCCCATCGACAGCATCGAATTTGCCAGCCTTCTGTGTTCGCGCTTGTGCCACGACCTGTTGAGTCCGGTTGGCGCGCTGAATAACGGGCTGGAACTGATGGCGGACGAAACCGACCCGGACATGCGTCAGCGCTGCCTGGACCTGCTGGCCGACAGTGCCCGCACATCCGCCAACAAGCTCAAATTCTTCCGCCTGGCATTCGGTTCGGCCGGGGGCTTTGGCGACGCAGTGCCGCCGCATGAGGCGCGGGTTGCGATCGAGGGGATGTTCGCGGGGACGGGCCGGGTCAAGATCGGCTGGATGGTTGAGGAGCAGATGCTGGGCAAGCTGCCGGTCAAGGTGCTGCTGAACCTGGCGCTGATCGTCGGCGACGCGCTGGTGCGGGGCGGGCAGCTGGATATTGGCGCGGAAAAGCGGCCCGGCGTGACAGAGATTGTCGTGCGGGGCGAAGGGCCAAAGGTCGTGCTGGACCCCGATCTGCGCGCGGCGCTGGCGGGGACGCTGCCCGCCGAAGGGCTGGCTTCGCGCACGGCGGCGGCATGGATGGTACGGCAGTTGGTGACCAATGCAGGCGGCGAGATCGCGCTGTCGCCTGCAGGCGAGCCTATGCTGCTGTTTGGTGCGTCCATTCCGGAGTGAGAGAGGGGGCGGGCCTGCTGAAGTTCGGTTCGCCCTGAGCGTGTCGAACGGCTGTAGTGCCCCGAAGAAAAGGACAAGGCTTCGACAGGCTCAGCCCGAACGGATTTTGAGTTCTCGGATGCGCCTCAATCCTCATCGTCCATAAGCGCTTCCACCGGGGGGTGCAGGCGCAGGCGGCTTACGCGGCGGCCATCGCTGGCCAATATTTCCAGTTTCCAGCCGCTCTGTTCATGGTCGAGTATCTCGCCCGGTTCCGGCACCCGGCCAGCGATGATGAAAGCGAGGCCGCCCAGCGTGTCGACATCCTCGTCAATGTCGCCCAGCTTCTCGTCAATCTCTTCGGCGACATCGTCCAGTTCGGCGCGCGCGTCTGCTTCCCACAGGCCGCCGGGCAGCGGCACCAGCATCGCTTCGGGGGCGTCGTCATGCTCATCCTCGACATCGCCGACGATTTCCTCGACCAGATCCTCGAACGTCAGCAGCCCTTCGGTGCCCGAATATTCGTCCAGCACGATGGCGAGATGGGTCCGCTTGGCACGCATTTCGGCCAGCAGGTCGAGCGCGCCCATGCTTTCGGGGACATAGAGCGGCTGGCGGATCAGCGGGGCCAGCGTGTCGGGGACGGGGGATTTGCCCGCCAGGATCGCGAAAGCATCGCGGATGTGGACCATGCCGACGATGGTGTCGAGCGTGTCGCGATAGACCGGGATGCGGCTATGGCCCGCTTCGGCAAACAGCGCGGCAAGATCGGCGAAACTGGCCTTCTCCTCGATCGCGATGATGTCGGCGCGCGGTACGGCGACGTCATCCACGGTATGTTCGGAAAAATGAAGCAGGTTGCGGACCATCTGGCGCTCGATCGCCGACAGGTCGCCCTTGGCGGGCGCAGCCGCGCCTTCGTCCTGCTCCTCCTCGTCATATTCGTCGAGCGCTTCCTCCAGTTCCTGCCGCAGCGTCGTGGATTCGTTATCGCCGAACAGAAGCGACTTTATGCCGCTCCATAAACCGCCTTCATTACTACTGTCCGATTCCTTGGAACCGTTGCCGTCCTTTGGGCTGCCCTCAGCCATAGTTCGTCCTACACCCCTGATAGAATATTATCCCCGTAGGGATCCGAAAGCCCAAGACTGGCCAGCGCCGCGACTTCCAGCGCTTCCATGACTTCGGCTTCATTGTCGTCCATATGATCATATCCAAGCAAATGAAAAGTCCCGTGGATAATCAAATGCGCAGCATGATCGGCAATGGAGATGCCCCGGTCGGCTGCTTCGGCGGCGCAAACCCCCTCCGCCAGCACGATGTCGCCCAGCAATATCTCGCCATCGTCCGTATTGGCGGTGCCTTCCAGCAGGTCGGCCTGCACCATCGGGAAGGACAGGACGTTGGTCGGCTTGTCCTTGTCGCGATAGGCGCGGTTGAGTTCATGGACTTCTTCATCCGTCGTCAGCTTGACCGCGACTTCGTAGGTCGCCGCATCAGTGGCGAAGGCGGCAAAGGGGCTGTGGGCGATGGCCGCAGACACGGCGCGCTGGGCAAGCATTTCCCAGTCCGTATCGGGCCAGCCAGTGTCATGGAGGACGGCGACGTCAATCATGGAACGAACTTTCCTCCGTTCGGGCTGAGCGAAGTCGAAGCCTTTGCCAGAGCGGAGCGAAGGCACCTCGCTCCGCTCGGTTGGGCACTTCGACTTCGCTCAGTGCGAACGGATTTTTTTGCTTACGCATCCGGCCCCTCATAAGCCTGCACGATCCGCCCGACGACCGGATGACGCACGACATCGCCGATGCCGAAGGGCACCATCGCGATGCCCTCCACCCCGTCCAGTCGCGCGACGGCATCGGCCAGGCCCGAAGCCCCCGGCAGCGGCAGATCGACCTGGCGGGGATCGCCGCAAATGACCATGCGGCTGCCTTCGCCAAAGCGGGTGAGGAACATCTTCATCTGGGCGATCGTGGTATTCTGCGCCTCGTCCAGCACGATGAAGGCGTTGGCCAGCGTTCGCCCGCGCATGAAGGCCAGCGGGGCGATCTCAATCTCTCCGCTGGCGATGCGCCGCTCGACCTGTTCGGCGGGCAGCGTGTCGTAGAGCGCGTCGTAGATCGGGCGGAGATAGGGGTCTACCTTCTCCTTCATGTCGCCGGGCAGGAAGCCCAGCCGCTCGCCCGCCTCGACCGCGGGGCGCGAGAGGATCAGCTTGTCGACCGTTCCGGTGATGAGCTGGCTGACCGCCTGCGCCACCGCCAGATAGGTCTTGCCCGTTCCTGCCGGCCCCAGGGCGAAGATGATGTCGTTCCGGTTCATCGCCTCCATATAGGTGACCTGCGTGGCGGATCGGGGGACGATGGTTTTCTTGCGCGTGCGGATCATCACCGTGGGCGGTTCGGCCACGTCATGGCGGATGATGCCGTCCAGCGTGGGTTCCGACGACATGGCGATCACGGCTTCCACCGCGCCCGTATCAATCTGTTGCCCGGCGACGATGCGGTTATAGAGGCCGGTCATGACGTCGCGCGCGCGGGCGGCGGCTTCCGCCTCGCCCTCGATCTGCAACTTGTTGCCGCGCGCAGCGATATAGACGCCCAGCCGATTTTCGATGGCGACCAGATTCTGGTCATATTGCCCGAACAGGGTGCCCAGCAGATGCGGCTTTTCGAACGTGACTTCGAGCCGCGCGCGTTCGGCGATGTCGGTGCGGGGTTGATGCGGTTTCTTGCCCATTCAAAAGCCTCCCTTGCCTGTCATGCATCTCGTTAGGATCGGCCAGAGCCGCAGATCGAAGAGATGGCGTCCCGCTGTTGCGGGAATGACGAGGCTTTGGTTCAAGCGGCTTTCCTCCTGCCAATTTCGCCGGCCAGACTATTGGGACCGGCGCTGATGATGTCGACCTCTATCATATCGCCGATCGCCTGGTCGGGGGCGGTGACGTGAACGGATTGCAGCCAGGGCGTCTTGCCGATCAATTGACCGGGATAGCGGCCCGCGCGTTCCAGCAATATGGTGGTGCGGCGTCCGACCGTGGCGGCGTTGAAGCCGACCTGATGGCGATTGATCGCCGCCTGTAGCCGCACGAGCCGATCGTCCATGACGTCGGCGGGTATTTGCCCGTCCATGTCGGCTGCTGGCGTGCCGGGGCGGGGGCTATATTTGAACGAATAGCATTGCGCATAGCCCACGGCGTCGACGATGCGCAGCGTGTCGGCAAATTCCTCCTCGGTCTCTCCGGGGAAGCCGACGATGAAGTCACCGGACAGGGCAATGTCCGGGCGCGCCGCGCGGACGCGATCGATCAGGCGCAGATAGCCCTCGACGCTATGGCTGCGGTTCATCGCCTTGAGGATGCGGTCATTGCCCGATTGCACCGGCAGATGGAGGAAGGGCATCAGCTTGTCGACGTCGCCATGGGCGGCGATCAGCCCGTCGCTCATGTCGTTGGGATGGCTGGTCGTATAGCGGATACGCTTGAGCGCATCGATCTTCGCCAGTTCCCGGACCAGACCGTCCATACCCTGTGCCCGGCCCTTGTCATCCTCGCCGGTCCAGGCGTTCACATTCTGGCCCAGCAGCGTGATTTCCTTCACCCCGCCATCCACCAGCGCCTTCGCCTCGTCGAGGATCGTGCCCCATGACCGGCTGATTTCCGCGCCGCGCGTATAGGGGACGACGCAATAGGTGCAGAATTTGTCGCACCCTTCCATGATCGTCAGAAAGGCGGTGGGCCGCGCCTGCTTGGTGCGGGCGGGCAGGGCGCCGAATTTCGATTCCGCCGGCATGTCGGTATCGACCGCCGCTTCGCCGCGACCCGCCTTTGCGATGAGGTCCGGCAGGCGGTGATAGGCCTGCGGGCCGACGACGATGTCCACCGTTCGGGCGCGGCGGCTGATTTCGCCGCCCTCGGCCTGCGCGACGCAGCCAGCGACCGCGATCATCGGGCGGCTGCCATCCTCGCGCGTCATCCGGCCAATGTCGGAATAGACCTTGTCCACTGCCTTTTCGCGGATGTGGCAGGTGTTGAGGATCACCAGATCGGCGTCATTCCCGTCCGCAGCGGCGGTCATGCCCCGCTCGCCCAGCATCTCGGCCATGCGTTCGCCATCATAGACGTTCATCTGGCAGCCGAAGGATTTTACGTGGAAGGTGGCTGGAGTCTTGGGCGGTAGGGGACGATTCATGGCCCAGCTATACAGGCGGCAGGGGGGTAGCGGAAGGCCGATGCTGCGATGCGGCGCTATCGGACGCATTTTGCGCGATGCTGGCGGCGATCGCGCCGCGTGCCGTTGCCGCTATGACCTTGCGATCGGCGCAATCGGCGGGGTCGAACGGCGGCAGAAAGCGCAGCGTCACGTCCAGCCGCCCCTTGCGCCCCAAAACGCGCCATGCGTTGGCGCCCGCCGGTTCGTCGCCATGCCAGGCGATGGCGGATGTCGCCGCGCCATAGTCGATATGCACCGGCTGGATCAGCACCGCGCGCGGCGGCGGCAGCAGCACGGCCAGAAGCGATGGCTTGAACGGCAGCAGCCCGCTGCCGTCGCTGGTCGTGCCTTCGGGAAATAGCGCGACCGGCTGATGCCCCAGCATGGCGGCGCGCAGCGCGTCGATCTGGCCCGACAGCGCGCCGCGCCGCTCACGGGCGACGAACAATGTGTTGTTCTGCGCCGCGAGCCAGCCGACGACCGGCCAGCGGGCAATGCCGTCATGCGCGACAAAGGCCGCGCCGGTGGCGCCGCCCATGGCCAATATGTCGATCCAGCTGACATGGTTGGCCAGCAGGAACATGTCGCCGCCATGCGGCTGTCCCGCGATCCGCACCCGCACGCCGACGGCGCGCGCGGCCATCGCCAGGAAACGGCGCGGCCAGGGCGACGGGCGACGAAGGACGCGCCAGAGCAGGTGGGGAGGCAGGCACAGCAGCAGGCTGGCAATCAGCGCGGCTATGCGCGACCAGCGACGAAGCGGCGGCAGCGCGTCAGTTCTTCCGGTCGAGGGCGACGCCGTACAATTCCATGCGATGATCGACCAGCCGGAAGCCCAGCTTTTCCGCGATCTGCTTTTGCAACTGTTCCAGTTCGGGGTCGACAAATTCGATCACATTGCCGGTTTCGACATCGATCAGATGATCGTGATGCGATTCGGGCGCAGCTTCGTAACGGGCGCGGCCATCGCCGAAATCATGGCGTTCCAGAATGCCGGCCTCTTCGAACAGGCGGACCGTGCGATAGACGGTGGCGATCGAGATGCCTGGGTCGATCGCAGCGGATCGCTTGTGCAATTCCTCGACATCGGGATGGTCGGTCGCATCACTCAGCACCTGGGCGATCACCCGGCGCTGTTCGGTGATGCGCAGCCCCTTTTCGTGACACAGGGCTTCGACGTCGATCTTGCGGTTCATGGAGTCTCGCTGGCTTTAGAGGTGCGGACAGTCAGACGAAGCCTAGCGGCTTTTCCTGTCGCGTAAAGGGGCACATGGCTGCATGCGCCCCTTTACACAAGACCGTTCCGTCAGCCGGGCGGATTACTTTGCGGCGCTGCCGCTACGGCGGCGCTTGGTGCCCAGGCCGATTTTCTTGGCCAGCGAGCGGCGCTGTTCGGCATAGTTGGGGGCGACCATCGGATAGTCGGCGGGCAGGCCCCATTTTGCGCGATAGTCTTCGGGCGTCATCTGATAATGGGTCATCAGGTGGCGCTTGAGCATCTTGAGCTTCTTGCCATCTTCCAGACAGATGATGAAGTCCGGCTTGATCGACGAACGGACCGAAACCGCAGGTTCGGGCTTGACGTCCGGCACGGCAGTCGGTTCGCTCAGGCCCGACAAGGCAGCGTGGACATTCTGGATCAGAGCAGCAACGTCAGATACAGACACGCTGTTATTGGAGACATGCGCGGCGACAATGTCCGATGTCAAAGTAATGAGCAGTTCGCTCTGTGCGGATTCTATTTCCATTGTCCTGTATCCTGTAAGGCTATTGTTGCGCGACCCGTCCTACGAGATTCATTTCAGGAACGGTACGTGTTCGCTAAACCTTGCCGGATAATTTCGCAAGAGCATTTGGCATCAAGCAAGCATGTCGATGCGAAAACTTAGAGCATCATAAAGTTGTCCATCATTGCCGCGATAGTAACCGGGGCGGCGATGCACGTATTCAAAGCCTGTTTTCTCATAGAGATGCACGGCGTTGTTGCTGGCGCGCACTTCCAGGTTCATGGATGTAATGCCTCTGCGACGCGCAGTGCGCAAACTGTCGCGCAGCAACGCTTCGCCAATGCCCCGTCCACGCCAGGCGGGGTCGACCGCCAGCAGCAGCAATTCGCATTCGTCGAGCACGGATCGCACCAGCGCAAAGCCCAGCGCCGCCGCGTCCACGCGCGCGATCGTCAGCCAGGTGCCGGGCATCATCATGACGCCGGCCAGTTGCGGCAATGTCCATGCCTCACCAAAAACCGGATCGAAGGCGGCCTCCATCACCGTCATCGCATCGGCCATCGCGTTGCGCTCGCTCTGGTCGTAGGTATCGAGGACAAGACCCGGCATCATGACGCGGCGCGCTCCGCCATGGTCTGCGCGTCGGCGCCCCGGCCATAAATGGGCGTTGCGGGCAGGGCGGGCTGGGCGGCGATCAGGCCATAGTCCGCTGCGTCGGGATAGAGATTGACCGCGGCGCCATGGCCGCGCGCGGTCACCAATGCTTCCGCCCCGGTGCCGTAGAGCGTGTCGATGTCGAGCTGCGTCGCCAGGGCGGCGATGGGGGTCGAGGCGACCGGGCTGGTCGCGTTCAGCCCGTCGGCGGTGAAGCATTGCCAGAATAGTTCGCCATGGCCGCCAGTGATGGTGACCGCGATCGGTCCGTCGCCAGCATGGAGTTGCGCCGCTTGCGCCGCGATCAGCGACGGCGCGCTATATCCGCGTAGTGGCAGTTGCCAAGCCAGCGCCAGCGCGCGGGCAGCGGCGATGCCGATGCGAACCCCGGTAAAGCTGCCGGGGCCGACATTGACGGCGATGGCATCCGCGCGACCACCGCCGGGCAGGGCGGCGATGGCGGGCAGCAGGGCTTCGGCATGGCCGCGCCCGACAATTTCATGGAAGCGCGCAACGGGCGCCCCATCTTCCAGCAGCGCGACGGACAAAGCCTGTGTCGCGGTGTCGATCACCAGCAGGCGCAAACCTTACCCCCCTCAACCTTCCTTCTTGCGGTTAGTCGATCTGTCGCGATTTGCCAAATGGTGGAAAGGGAAGGTTGACCCGATCAGACCGCGCGGACTTCCGTCACTTCGGGGACATAATGTTTGAGCAGTTGCTCGATCCCGTTTTTCAGCGTCGCGCTGGATGAAGGGCAGCCAGCGCAGGCGCCCTGCATCTTGAGGAATACGGTGCCCTTGTCGAAGCCGCGATAGACGATGTCGCCGCCATCATTGGCGACGGCGGGGCGGACGCGCGTGTCGATAAGATCGCGGATCTGCGCGACGATTTCGGCGTCTTGCGGGTCGTCGCCGAATGCGTCGTCATCCAGCGGCACGGCTATGCCCGCGGCCGATCCCGGCGCGAACAGCGGCATGTTGGCGGAAAAATGGTCGAGCAGGATCGACAGTATGTCCGGCTTCACGTCCCGCCATTCCGATCCCGGCGCGATCGTCACCGACACGAAATTGCCGCCGAAAAAGACGCCGGTAACATCGCCCAGCCCGAACAGCGCGTTGGCGAGCGGCGATGCCTCCGCCTCTTCAGGGGTTGCGAAATCGCGCGTTCCATCGCCCATGACCGCCTGGCCGGGGAGGAATTTGATGGTTGCCGGATTGGGCGTCAGTTCGGTCTCTATCAGCATGGCCGCTATGTGGCGATTTGCAGGCGCAAGATCAAGCGCTGCGGGAACTTCGCTGGCACCCGTCGATTGTTGGGAATGACCCAGCAGGAGAGATAGAATGACGACGCCAAAGGATATTCGCGAACATTTCTGGAGCGATATGAGCAAAAGCCCCTTCGTCATGGTGGGGTTGAGCAATAGTCAGGACCATAGCCTGCCGATGACGGCCCAGCTTGATCCCGATGCCGATCATTGCTTCTGGTTCTATACATCGCGCGACAATCGCCTGGCCCCCGGCGGCCCCGCCATGGCCCAGTTCGCGGCGAAGGATCATGGCCTGTTCGCCTGCATCAACGGCACGCTGGTCGAGGAGACCGACCCGGCGGTGATCGACCGCTACTGGTCCAAGCAGGTTGAGGCCTGGTATGAGGGCGGTCGCAATGATCCCAACCTGCTGATGCTGCGCTTCGACCTTGGCACGGCGGAAATCTGGCTGGCCGACCTGTCGCTGACGGGCGTGTTCAAGATGATGTTCGGCGGTGATGTGTCCAAGGAGATGAAGTCCAAGCATGCCGAGGTCGCGCTGTAAGGCGATTGAGCGGCATATACTGAACCCCACGGGCGTGCGAAGGCGCGTTCCCAAGGGCAGGCGGCTGCGCTTCATCGCGCGGCCGCTTGCTATTTGCCTGCATCTTCGCCATATGCGTTGCAGCGCAGCAGAGGGACCATGATGGTTCCATAGCGATTGGCAGCGTGATCGTCCGCAACCTGGGTGGCTGGAACAGCCGCAATAGGATCACGGACCGGCCAATGAGAGTCTGCGCCAAGCTTGAGGCTTCCCTTTTCACGCGGGTCGTTTCGTAACCCGCCTCGCGCCCTTCCTGCGTCCGCAGTGCAAGTTGGCGTAAAGGCCCACTTGTGAGTTTTCCAAATGCAATTCAACGATTTTGGTCTGGCCGAGCCGATCACCAAGGCGCTTGCCTCCAAAAATTATGTGACACCCACGCCCATCCAGCAAAAGGCGATTCCCGTGCTGCTGGACGGCAAGGATCTGTGCGGCATCGCCCAGACCGGCACCGGCAAGACCGCCGCCTTCGCGCTGCCCAGCCTCGACTATTTTGCCCGCAACCCCAAGCCGACGCCGATCAAGGGCTGCCGGATGCTGGTGCTGGCCCCGACCCGCGAACTGGCCGCGCAGATCGCGCAGAGCTTCCGCGATTATGGCCGCTTTTTGAGGCTGTCGGTCGAAACCGTGTTCGGCGGCGTGCCCATCGGCAAGCAGATCCGGGCGCTGGCCGGGGGCGTCGACATCGTCGTCGCGACGCCGGGCCGTCTGCTCGACCTGATCGACCAGCGCGCGCTGACCATCAAGGACACGGAAATCTTCGTGCTCGACGAAGCGGACCAGATGATGGACATGGGCTTCATCCAGCCATTGAAGCGCATTGCCAAGATGCTGCCCGCCGATCGGCAAAACCTGTTCTTCTCGGCCACGATGCCCAAGGAAATCGAGGCGCTGGCCGCCCAGTTCCTCAACAATCCGGTCAAGGTCAGCGTTGCGCCGCAATCGACCACCGCAGAGCGCGTCCAACAGCGCGCCACCTTCGTCAATCAGGCCGAGAAGCAGGCGCTGCTCCACCTGATCCTGAAGAGCGAGGACATTGACCGCGCGCTGATCTTCACCCGCACCAAGCATGGCGCCGACCGCGTCGTGCGTTTCCTGGAAGGCGCGGGGATCGAGGCGTTCGCCATCCATGGCAACAAGAGCCAGGGCCAGCGCACCACCGCGCTCCAGGCGTTCCGCCAGGGCAAGGTGAAGCTGCTGGTGGCGACCGACATCGCCGCGCGCGGCATCGACGTGTCGGGCGTGTCCCACGTCATCAACTTCGAAATCCCCAATGTGCCCGAACAATATGTCCACCGCATCGGCCGCACCGCGCGCGCCGGGGCCGAAGGCGTTGCGATCAGCTTCGTGGCGGACGATGAGCGGCCTTATCTCAAGGCGATCGAACGGGCGACGCGGGTGAAGCTGGCGATCGAACCGCTGCCGGAGAATTTCATGGAAGCGGTGCGGAACCTGCCCAAGCCTGCCGCCCCCAAGAAGGGACCGAGCCAGACGCCGCAGCAGCAGGCGCGTCGCGCCGAAGGGCAGCGCAAATATCAGGATGGCCAGCGCCAGCAGCGCGGTACCCCCGACCGGGCGCATCGCACCGATGCCGAGGGTGGCGAGAAGCGGCCCTTCCGCCGTCGCCGCAGCGGCGGTGGCGTCGGCGCGCACAAGGGCGCGGTCCAGCGCACCGGCGCGCCGCGCTGATGCAGTCTTCCGTTCGTTTCGAGCGTGGTCGGAAAACTATTCCGACACGCTCGAAGCGAACGATATTTTGCGGCGTCCCATGACCATCTTTGTCAGTAGCCATTCAGGAAAATCCCGTTAGGCTCCCCGGCCTATGAGATTGTTCCCCCGGCGCGCCGCCGCTTCGCTGACTGTCCCTGCCCTGCTGCTGTCGGGGGCGCCTGCGCCGCTGGCGGCCCGGACGGAATCTGCCCCTGCCGCCACGTCAGGCGCGCTCGCGCCGAAGGTGCGGCCGTGGCTTTACGAAAATAGCGATGTGCCGATTGATGCCGCATGGCGGTTTGGCACTTTGTCCAATGGCCTGCGCTATGCGATCCGTCGCAACGGCGTGCCGCCGGGGCAGGTGTCCGTGCGGTTGCGGATCGACGCGGGATCGCTGATGGAGCGGCCCGACGAGCAGGGCTATGCCCATTTCATGGAGCATCTGACCTTTCGTGGGTCACGCCATGTCCCCGATGGCGAATCCAAGCGTATCTGGCAGCGGCTGGGCGTGACATTCGGCAGCGACAGCAATGCGCAGACGACGCCGACCGGCACCAGCTATGCGCTCGACCTGCCGCAGGCGACGCCGCAGAGCCTGGGCGAAAGCCTGAAGATTCTGGCGGGGATGATGGCTGATCCCAATATTGTCGACAGCGCGGTCGATGCCGAGCGCGCGGTGGTGCTGGCCGAACGACGCGAGAGCGACGGGCCGCAGACGCGGATTTCCGACGTCAGTCGCGAGCATTTCTTCGCCGGGCAACCCATGGCCGATCGTGCGCCGATCGGCACGGTGGCGACGCTCAACGCCGCGACGGCGGCGAAGATGACGGCGTTTCACGAGCGCTGGTATCGCCCGGAAAACGCCGTGATCGCGATAGCGGGGGATATTGATCCGGCGCTGGCCGAACAGCTGATCAAGGACCAGTTTGGCGGCTGGTCCGTGCCCGGCAAGGGCGCGCCCATGCCCGACTTCGGCGCGCCCGATCCCAAGTTCCCCGCCACCCGCGTTGCGGTGGAGCCGGGCGTGCCGCTGGGCCTGACGCTTGCTTGGCTGCGCCCGTGGAAGCCGCGCGCCGACACTATCCTCTACAATCAGGACAAGCTGACCGACATGCTGGCGTTGCAGATCATCAGCCGCCGGCTGGAGCAGGCGGCGCGTAGCGGTGGCAGCTTCCTGCAATCGAGTGTCGAGCAGCAGGATGTCAGCCGATCGGTCGATGGTACGTTCATGACCATCATCCCGGTGGGCGAGAATTGGCAAAAGGCGCTGGCCGATGTGCGCGGCATCGTGGAGGACGCCAAGACCACGCCGCCCAGCCAGACCGAAATCGACCGCGAATATGCGCAGATGGATACGGCGCTGGCAATCCAGGTCGAAAATGCCGATACGGAGGCGGGCGCGAAACAGGCGAGCGACCTGATCAGTGCGGTCGATATTCGCGAAACGACGGTCAGCCCCGACGCGGCGCTCAGCATCTTCCGCTCTGGCAAGGCGAACATGACCCCTGTCAAGATCGTCGAATCGACCAACCGGCTGTTTTCGGCGGGCGTGTTCCGCGCCCTGCTGGTGACGGGCACGGCGCAGCCGGGTCTGGACGCGAAGCTGGCGGCGGCCGTCGCCGCGCCGGTCAAGGCGGCGACCAATGCGCGGCTGGCCGACAAGATCGTGACGATGGCGGACCTGCCCAAGCTGGGTGCGCCGGCCACGGTCGTTTCCCGCACGCCCATTGGCCTTGCCGGAATGGAAAGCATCACCTTTTCCAACGGGGTGAAGCTGACGCTGTTCGCCAATGATGCCGAGACGGAAAAGGTGCGGATCAACGTACGCTTCGGTCATGGCCAACAGGCCTTCTCCCCGGTCAAGCCGGTGGCGAGCTGGGCAGGGGATTATGCGCTGGTGGCCAGTGGCATCGGCACGCTGGGCCAGCGCGAGCTGGACGACCTGACCAATGGTCGCCGCATGGGCATGGATTTTTCGATCGACGAAGATGCGTTCGAATTGCAGGCGGTGACGCGCCCGGCCGACTATAAGGACCAGTTGCGCCTGTTCGCGACCAAGCTGGGTGCGCCCGGATGGGACCCGGCGCCGATCGCGCGGGTCAAGGCTGGCGCGACCGTTGCCTATGACGCCATGACCCGTTCGCCCGACGCTGTGCTGGGGCGTGATCTGGGCTGGTTGCTGCATGACAAGGATGTGCGGTTTCGCACCCCGTCGCTGGCCGAAATCAACGCGCTGACGCCGCAGGCCTTCCGCGCGACATGGGAACCGATTCTGGCGTCGGGACCGATAGAGGTGCAGATTTTCGGGCAGGTAAAGCCGGACGACGCGATAGCGGCAGTGGCGCAGACGCTGGGCGCGTTGCCGCCCCGCACCGATACGCCCGTGCCCGCCGCCAACCTGGCGATGCGCTTTCCTGCCCATGTCGAAACCCCGATCGTGCTGCGGCACAAGGGCGACAAGGAACAGGCCGCCGCCGTCATGGCATGGCCGACATCGGGGGGCTTCACCCTGCAAAAGGAAGCGCGCCAGCTGGAGATACTGACACAGATCTTCAACGACCGGCTGTTCGACCGGCTGCGATCGACCGAGGGTGCGGCCTATTCGCCCAGCGTCCAGAATAGCTGGCCATTTTCCTATGAGAGTGGCGGCTATATATTGGTGACGAGCCAGGTGCGGCCCGACCGGATCGCCTATTTCTACGATGTGGTGAAATCGACCGCGGCCGATCTGGCCAGGACGCCGGTCAGCGAGGATGAATTGCAGCGGGCGGTCGCGCCGATGCGGCAGATGCTGATGCGGGCCGGGACGGGCAATGCCTTCTGGATGAACCAGATGGAAGGCGCGACCCATGATGCGCGCTATGTGGCGGCGATGCAGACGATGGCGCAGGATATGCTGACTGTCACGCCAGCCCAGTTGCAGGCGCTGGCCGCCCGCTATCTGGTTCCGGCCAAAAGCTGGTCGGCGATTGTCCTGCCCGAAGGGGTCGAGGCGAAATAGCCGGGGGGGGCGCTGCTGGTCCGGCGCCCCGTTTTTGTCTAGCAGATGGCGCGCAGCGCCGCGACGATCATCAGTGCGGAGAGGCGGGCGGTGTCGGTTGCGCTGAGGCTGGGGCGCGAAAGGCTGCGATGGCCAAGGCCGAACAGGCAGGCGAGGACAATTTCTTCCGCGCCGTCCAGCGCTTCGCCTGACAGGTCGGGATTGGCCGCGCAGGCAAAGTCGCGAATATAGCCGCGAAACCGCACGCACATCGCCGCGATCATATCCCCGACCGGCCGGTTGCGGAAACTTTCGGCCAGAATGTCGAAGGACAGCGCTTCGTCCTTTTCATCGACGACATGCAGCAGCAATTCCTCGAACGTCTGTTCGACCGTCAGTTCGCCAGCGTCGAGCCGCGAGCGCAGCGCATCCATATGCATGCAGCGTTCGTCATAATCCGCCTGTACGATGGCGGCGATGATGTCTTCCTTGCCCTTGAACAGACGATATATCTGCCCGACCGAAACCTGGGCTGCTACGGCCAGTTCGGCCATGGAGGATTGATGGAAGCCATGGCTGTCGAACAGCGTTCGGGCGGCTTCCAAGATCCGCTCCTTACCCGACCTTTCCGGTACGGTCTGTTTTTGCTGCGCTGCAACCAATTTGCCCTCCTAGACATTTTCTCTCTTGAATTCACATTGGCATGATCCTACCTGCCGCGCAAGCGGAATGAACGTTCATTCCGATCAGTATCCTATCAAAACGGAAATATGCGCGATGCAAAAGGGGAAGTTCATCGGTCTGCTGGCGTGTGCGTCGGCGCTGACTCTGAGTGCGTGCGGGGACAGTCCGCCGCCTGCGCCGCCGCCACCCGCCGTGGGCGTCGTAACGCTCGAGACCGGCACCGCGCCGCTGATTAATGAGCTGCCGGGACGGATCGTAGCGGTGGAAACCGCCGAAGTTCGGCCACAAATCAGCGGCGTTATCCGTCGCCGTCTGTTTGCCGAGGGCGGCATGGTGCGGGCCGGGCAATTGCTCTACGAAATCGAGGACGCCCCCTATCGCGCCGCTGTCGCGCAGGCGCAGGGTGCGCTGGCGCGGGCCAATGCGGCGATCCGGGCCACCAGCTTGCAGGCGCAGCGCTACAAGGATCTGGTCGGCATCAACGCCGTCAGCCGTCAGGAATATGACAATGCCGACGCCGCCGCGCAGCAGGCGCGCGCCGATGTTGCAGCGCAGCGTGGCGCGCTGCAATCGGCACAGGTGAACCAGAATTTCACGCGCATTCGCGCCCCCATTTCCGGTCGTATCGGCCGTTCGTTGTTCACGCCGGGCGCACTGGTGCAGGCCGGGCAGGCGGACCCGCTGGCGACGATCCAGCGCACCGACACTGTCTATGTCGATGTCACCCAGTCCGCCGCGGAGATCATCGACCTGAAGCAGGCGATGAAGAAGGGCGGCGTCAGCAGCGTGGACGGCGCGCGTATCCAGTTGCTGCTGCCCAATGGCAGCACCTATCCGATCGAGGGCCGGCTGCAATTTTCCGAAGTGTCGGTCGATCCGACGTCGGGCGCAGTGACGCTGCGCGCGACCTTCGCCAATCCCGACGGGCTGTTGCTGCCGGGCATGTATGTGCGCGCCAGGGTAGTGGAAGGCCAGCGCCGCCAGGTCATCCTGGCGCCGCAGCAGGGCATCAGCCGCGACGCGCGCGGCCGCGCGACGGCGCTGGTCGTTGGCAAGGACAATAAGGCGGAATTGCGCCAGGTAACGGTCGATCGCCCGGTGGGCGACAAGTGGATCGTTACCGGCGGGTTGAAACCTGGCGACCGTTTGATCGTCGAAGGCTTGCTCAATCTGCGCGCCGGCACGGTCGTCAAGCCCGGTGCGCCGCAGCAGGTTACCGCGTCCAACGGCGGGGCGCAGTAAATCATGGCCCGCTATTTTATCGACCGGCCCATCTTTGCATGGGTCATCGCCATCGTCATCATGCTGGCCGGTCTGCTCGCCATCAGGGCGCTGCCCGTCGCGCAATTTCCTGAAATCGCGCCGCCCACGGTCGGCATCGCAACCAGCTATCCAGGTGCCAATGCCCAGACGCTGGAAAGCACGACGACCCAGATCATCGAGCAGCAGCTCAAGGGCATCGACAATCTGCGCTATTTCTCGTCCACCAGCGATAGCGCGGGCAACCTGAACATCACGCTGACGTTCGAGCAGGGCACCGATGCGGACATCGCGCAGGTGCAGGTGCAGAACAAGCTGGCGCAGGCGACGCCGCTCCTGCCGCAGGAAGTGCAGCAACAGGGGCTGCGCGTCACCAAATCGACCGCCAGCTTCCTGATGGTGATGGCGGTCTATTCCGATGACGGCATCCATGACCAGCAGGATGCGGGCGACTTTATCGCGTCGTCGCTGCAAGATCCGATCAGCCGCGTCACCGGGGTTGGCGACACCCAGTTGCTGGGTGCGCAATATGCCATGCGGGTGTGGCTGGACCCCTACAAGATGGCCAATCTGGGCGTCACGACGGGCGACGTGAAGGCCGCGATCCAGGCGCAAAATGCGCAGGTATCGGCGGGCCAGATCGGCGGCACGCCATCGCCAAAGGGCCAGGCGCTCAACGCCACCGTCACCGCCCAGTCGCGCTTGCGTACGCCGGAGGAATTCCGCGCCATTCGCCTGCGCAGCAACAGCGACGGGTCGGTCGTCCTGCTGTCTGACGTCGCGCGGGTCGAACTGGGATCGGAAAATTACAGTTTCGGCGCGAAGTTCAACGGCCATCCGGCCGCCGGTTTCGGCATAAAGCTGGCGCCGGGCGCCAACGCGCTGGACACGGTTACGGACGTCAAGGCGCAGATCAAGACGCTGTCGAGGAATTTCCCGTCCTGGGTCAAATATGACTTCCCGGTCGACAATTCGACCTTTGTGAAACTGTCGGTCGAACAGGTTATCCACACGCTGATCGAGGCAGTGTTGCTGGTGTTCGTCGTCATGTTCCTGTTCCTTCAGAACTGGCGCGCGACGTTGATCCCCACCATTGCCGTGCCGGTCGTGCTGCTGGGATCGCTCGCGATCCTGCATGCGGCGGGCTTTACCATCAACACGCTGACCCTGTTCGGCATGGTGCTGGCGATCGGCCTGCTGGTCGACGACGCCATCGTCGTCGTCGAAAATGTCGAGCGGCTGATTCAGGATGAAGGCCTCAGTCCCAAGGAAGCGGCGAAAAAGTCGATGGACGAGATTAGCGGCGCGCTGATCGGCATCGGCCTGGTGCTGTCCGCGGTGTTCCTGCCCATGGCATTCTTTGGCGGGTCCACCGGCGTCATCTTCCGCCAGTTTTCGATCACCATCGTTTCGTCCATGATCCTGTCGGTGCTGGTCGCGCTGATCCTGACGCCCGCGCTGTGCGCCACGATCCTGAAACCGGCCCGGCATGACCATGCGACGCAGAAGGGCTTTTTCGGCTGGTTCAACCGCACGTTCGACAAGGGCGTTGTCCGCTATGGGCAGGGCGTCGAGAAGGTCGAGCGGCGCTGGGGCCGGACCATGCTGGTCTTTGGCCTGGTGACCGTTGGCATGGCGGTCATCTTCCTGCGCCTGCCGACCGGCTTCCTGCCCGAAGAGGATCAGGGCCGCATCATCAACCAGATTTCGCTGCCCACCGGCGCGACGATCGAGGAGACGGAGCGGACGCTGGACCGGGTGCGCGACTATTATCTGACGCAGGAAAAGGACAATGTCGCGGCGGTCTTTACCATTTCCGGCTTCGGCTTTGTCGGGCAGGGCCAGAATGTCGGCATCGCCTTCGTGCCGATGAAGGACTGGAAGCTGCGCAAGGGGCAGGACAACAGCGTCATGGCGATCGCCGAGCGCGCCAATGCCGCCCTGCACAAGATTTCCGCAGGCATGGTCATCGCGTTCGTGCCGCCAGCGGTGCAGGAACTGGGCAATGCGTCGGGTTTCGACTTCCAGTTGCTGGACCTTGGCAGTGTGGGCCATGAAAAGTTGCTGGAGGCGCGCAACCAGTTGCTGGGCATGGCGATGCAAGACAAGCGATTGGCGCAGGTGCGGCCCAATGGCCTGGAGGACAGCGCACAGTTGAAGCTGACCGTCGATCAGGCGGCGGCGGGTGCGCTGGGCATCGCGCAGGCGGACGTCAACGACACGATCAGCACCAATCTGGGCAGCGCCTATGTCAATGACTTCATTGATCGCGACCGGGTGAAGCGCGTGTTCGTGCAGGCCGACGCGCCGTTCCGCACCACCCCCGATTCGATCGGGGCGCTGCATGTCCGGGGCAGCAGCGGCGTCATGGCGCCCCTGTCGGCCTTCTCCACGACGGAATGGGTCACGGGTCCGGCCCGGCTGGAGCGGTTCAACGGCGTGCCGTCTATGAACATACAGGGCGCGCCCGCGCCCGGCGTGTCGAGCGGCGAGGCGATGAAGGCGATGGAGGAATATGCCGCCAAATTGCCCGCCGGCATCGGCTATAGCTGGAACGGCATTTCCTATGAGGAACGCACGTCCGGCGGGCAGGCGCCCTATGTCTATGCTCTGTCGATGCTGATCGTGTTTCTGTGCCTGGCTGCGCTGTATGAAAGCTGGTCGGTGCCGATCGCGGTGATGCTGGTGGTGCCGCTGGGCGTTTTGGGCGCGGTGATCGCGGCCACGCTGGCGGGATTGAACAACGACATCTACCTTCAGGTCGGCCTGATCACGACGATTGGCGTGTCGGCGAAGAATGCGATCCTGATCGTGGAATTCGCCGAAGAGAAGATGCGTGAGGGCATGTCGCCGGGCGCGGCCGCGCTGGAGGCAGGCAAGCTGCGTCTGCGGCCGATCCTGATGACCAGCTTTGCCTTCATCTTCGGCGTGCTGCCGCTGGCGCTGTCGACCGGGGCAGGGGCCGGTGGCCAGAATGCGATCGGCTGGGCCGTGGTCGGGGGCATGTTGTCCGCGACAGTGCTGGCGATCTTCTTCGTGCCGGTATTCTTCACCGTGGTGAAGCGGCTGTTCCGTGAACATAAGACCCATGATGCGGCGCAAGAGCAGGCAACGCCCGCCACGCCGCAGGAGGCATAAGAGATGCGTAACATCAAAGCGCTGGGCGCCATCACCCTGTCGCTGGCGCTCGCCGCGTGCGACATGGCGCCCAAATATGTGCGGCCCGCGCTGCCGGTTCCGGCGACCAGCCCGCAGGGGCCGGCCTATGGCGCGGCGGACGGGGCGGCGATCGTCCCGGCCGATACGGCATGGCGCGATTTCTTCACCGACGCGCGGCTGGCGCGGGTCATTGACACGGCGCTCGCCAATAATCGCGATTTGCGCGTCGCGCTGGCCAATGTGGAGCAGGCGCGGGCGCAATATCGGGTGCAGCGCGCCGACCTGTTGCCCGGTGTGACGGCGGGCGGCAATGCGACCTATCAGGATTCGCCCTTTTCGCTCGCCGGGTCGGGTCGGACAGACATTTATCAGGCGCAGGTCGGCATATCGGCGTGGGAAATCGACCTGTTCGGGCGGGTCCGCAACCTGAGCAAGGCCGCGCAGGAGCAATATTTCGCCAGCGTCGAAACCCGTAACGCAGCGCAGACCGCGCTGATCGCGGAGGTGGCCAATGCGTGGCTGACGATGGCGGCGGACCAGGAACGGCTGCGCATCGCCCGCGATCTGGAAAGCGCGTTCGGCAAGACGCTGGAACTGAACCGCGCGCGCTTTGCCAAGGGGATCGCGTCCGAACTGGAGGTACGGCAGGCGCAGACCAGCTATGATTCGGCACGATCGACGATCGCCGAGACGCTGACGCTGGTGGCGCAGGATCAGAATGCGCTCAATCTGCTGGCGGGTACGACGGTTCCGGCCAGCGACCTGCCCGATGCGCTGCCAGCGGCAGGCGCGACGATCGACAATCTGCCCGCCGACATATCGTCCGACGTCCTGTTGCGGCGGCCCGACATTGCGGCGGCGGAGCATCAGTTGCGCAGCGCCAACGCCAATATCGGCGCGGCGCGGGCGGCCTTCTTCCCCAATATCTCGCTGACGGCGGCGTTCGGTTCGCTGAGCCTGGGCCTGTCCAACCTGTTCGGGTCGGGCAGCCAGTTCTGGTCGGTCGCACCATCGGCTTCGCTGCCGATCTTCGACTTCGGCAAGAATAAGGGCAATCTGGCCTATGCCAGGGCGACCTATGACGCGATGCTGGCGACCTATGAAAAGAGCGTCCAGACGGGCTTTCGCGAAGTGGCGGACGCGCTGGCAAGGCGCGGGACGATGACCCAGCAGATGGAAGCCCAGACATCGCAACGGGATTCGGCGCGGGCCGCCTATACGCTGTCGGACGCGCGTTTCCGGGCCGGGGTCGATCCCTTTCTGACGACGCTGGATTCGCAGCGTGCGCTGTTCACCGCAGAGCAAAGCCTGCTGGCGACGCGGCTGACCCGTGCGACCAATATGGTCGAACTCTATCGTGCCATGGGCGGCGGCCTGAAATAAGGCGGCTTTGATCGCAAGGGGCGGAACCGATAGGGAGACTGTTCCATGACGCTAGCCACGACCCTGTTTGCTTCGCCCGTCGGCACATTGACGCTGGTGGCCAGCGACGCCGGACTGGTGGCGGTGTTGTGGGAGGATGACGATCCCGCGCGCGTGCGCCTGCCGGTGACGGCGGCACGGCCCGACCATCCCGTCCTGCGGCAGGCCGCGACGCAACTGGCGGACTATTTCGCCGGGGTGCGGCAGCATTTCGACGTGCCGCTGGATATGCGCGGCACGGCCTTTCAGCAACGGGTGTGGGCGGCCTTGCTGGCGATCCCGTTCGGGGAGACGCGCAGCTATGGCGCGATCGCCAGCGCCATCGGCCAGCCGACCGCATCGCGCGCCGTGGGGGCGGCCAATGGCCGCAACCCGCTATCGATCCTTGCGCCATGCCACAGGGTGGTGGGCAGTAACGGGGCGCTGACGGGTTTTGCCGGCGGGCTGGCCGCCAAGACATGGCTGCTGGACCATGAGCGGCAGGTTTTGGGAACATAAGGCCATAGCCTGTTGCGTCAGGGCGGCGATCTGCCTAATCTGAGGGCAACAGGAGTCATCGAAATGAACCAGCGTAACCGCTGACGCGGCACGACCTATAGCAGCGGAGCAATCCGCCCATCTGGCTCTGTTTCGAGAATATCATGCATAAATTGACCAACAAGATTTGCGTCGTCACCGGCGCTGCGCGCGGCATTGGCCGGGCGATCGCGGCGCGTTTTCATGCCGAAGGCGCGCGCGTCATCCTGACCGATATTGATGCGGGGGCCGGGGCTGCGGCTGCGGCTGAAATCGGCTGCCGCTTCATCGCACTGGATGTGCGGGAGGAGGCGGACTGGGCGCGGCTGGCCGAGGCGGTTCCTGTGATCGACGTCATGGTGAACAATGCCGGGGTGACCGGGTTCGAGCAGGGCATGGTCGCCCATGATCCTGAACATGCGACGCTGGCCGACTGGCGGGCGGTCCACCACGTCAACCTGGACGGCACCTTTCTGGGATGCCGATACGCGATCGGCGCGATGAAGGCGCAGGGCAGCGGATCGATCATCAACATTTCGTCGCGGTCGGGGCTGGTCGGCATTCCGCTGGCGGCGGCCTATGCCTCGTCCAAGGCGGCGATCCGAAATCATAGCAAGTCTGTGGCGCTCTATTGCGCGCAGCAGGGCTGGGCCATCCGCTGCAATTCGATCCACCCCGCCGCGATCCTGACGCCGATGTGGGAAAGCATGATCGGCGATGGCCCGGATCGGGAGGCGCGGATGGCGGCGCTGGTCGCCGATACGCCGCTCAAGCGGTTCGGCACGAGCGATGAAGTCGCGACGGTCGCGGTCATGCTGGCGTCCGACGAGGCGACCTATATCACCGGGACGGAGGTGAATATCGATGGCGGGCTGCTGGCGGGATCGGCCGCTGCGCCCGGCTGAGCGGGGGTTTATGCCCACGTCGCGATGGATCAGCGGGCGGCATCGCTGCGCGCTTGCATCGGCTGAGCGGATCGGGGCACAAGGGCGGCAATGTCCGTTCCCCGCCCCGCTGTGACAGCCTGTCCCGATCCATCGCCGCCTGCGACCGGGTCGACTTTCCGCATCGACGTCTGGCGCGACCTGGGTGACCGGCGGATCGCGTGCAGGATCGATGCCGGGCAGGGCGTGACGGCGTTGCTCGGCCCGTCGGGGGTGGGCAAGACGACCATACTCAACATGGTCGCCGGGCTGTTGCGGCCCGATGGCGGCCATATCCATGTGGGCGACGTGCCGCTGTTCGACGCCGCGCGGGGCATCGATGTCGCGCCGGAACATCGGCGTCTGGGCTATATCTTTCAGGACGCCCGGCTGTTCCCGCACCTGCGGGTGCGCGGCAATCTTCTCTACGGTGTGCGTCGTTCGCCCGATGCCGCCGAGGCGCTGGAGGAGATGGCCCGCTTCCTTGGCATAGCGGCGCTGCTCGACCGCTGGCCATCGACCCTGTCGATGGGGGAGGCGCAGCGCGTGGCGATTGGCCGCGCCCTGCTGACGCACCCGTCCTGCCTGTTGATGGACGAACCGCTGGCGTCGATCGACCGCGCGCGGCGCGCCGACATATTGCAGCTTGTCGAACGGTTGCGGGACGAGGTGGGCGTGCCGATCCTGTACGTCACCCACGACCTGGCGGAGGCGGAGCGCCTGTCCGCGCATATCGTCCAGATGGATTTCGAATGATGGCCGCCCGCCGGATCCAGCGCAGGAGCATGACGTGATGCTGGACCTGCCGCCCGATTACTGGCCGATCATCGCCCTGTCGATCAAGGTCAGCGCGGTTGCGGTCGGCGCGATGCTGCCGATTGCGTTCGCGCTGGCCTGGATATTGGCGCGATGGCGTTTCCCCGGCCGGATGCTGCTGGACGCGCTGGTCTATCTGCCGCTGGTGGTGCCGCCGGTCGTCACCGGGTGGCTATTGCTGCTGCTGTTCGGCGCGAACGGCCCGATCGGGCGCTGGCTGGCGGACTGGTTCGGCATCACCCTGCTGTTCCGCTGGACCGGCGCGGCACTGGCCGCCGGGATCATGGCCATGCCGCTGATGGTGCGGGCGATCCGCCTTTCGATCGAGGCGGTGGATCGACGGCTGGAAGGCGCGGCCCGGACGCTGGGGGCCGGACCGGTGCGGGTGTTCCTGACCATTTCCCTGCCGCTGTCGCTGCCCGGCGTGCTGGCGGGGGTGATATTGGGCTTTGCCCGGTCCATCGGCGAATTCGGCGCGACCATCACCTTCGTGTCCGATATTCCGGGCGAAACCCGCACGCTTCCCATCGCCATCTACGCAGCGTTGCAAGCGCCCGGCGCAGAGGCCGTGGTCACGCGGCTGGCCATCGCGTCGATCCTGCTGTCGCTGACCGCCCTGCTCTTGTCCGAAGTGCTGGCCCGGCGCATGGCGGCGGGGGTTCGAAGCTATCGGGCCTAGGCCGCCGGGATATAGGAAATTGCGTGCCCCCGGATGGGGTGGTGCACCCAAGTGGATTCGAACCACTGGCCTTTGCCTTCGGAGCTAGAATTACAACGCTACGCCAGGCTTTTCAACCCAACGCTAGAGCACGCTAAGCCACTGTATCTACAGTGTTTTATTGACTCTTGAGGTTTGCTGAGCTACGCCAATGACACCCACAGTTTTCGATCCCGTGGTGAGTTTTTGGTGAGTTTTTCGAGCCCGCTCTAGAGAGGTGTTTATGTCGAAACTTACGAAAACCGTCGTGGACAAGTCCGAGCCACGCGACCGCCAATACACCGTCTGGTGCGGTGAGCTGAAGGGCTTCGGTGTCTTCGTGCTGCCCTCCGGCACCCGGACCTACTTTGTCGATTATCGGAACGCCAACAACGTGCGGCGCCGGATGAAGCTGGGCCGGCACGGTCAGATCACCGCCGAGCAGGCGCGAACGCTGGCGATCCAGGCTCTAGCGGAAGTCGCAAAGGGGAACGATCCGCTCGAAGAACGGAACAGCACCCGCAAGGCCATCTCGGTCAAGGAGCTGTGTGAGCTATATATCAAAGAACTCGAAGAGGGCCGCATCCTCGGCAAAGGTGGCCGGCCCAAAAAGGCCAGCACCAAGATCACCGATCTCGGCCGGATCAACCGCCACATCATTCCGCTGCTCGGAAAGAAGCAAGTCACTCACGTCACCAAGGCGGACGTGACGGCGATGATGAAAGACATCATGGCGGGCAAGACCCGCGTTAGCGAGAAGACGAAGAAGCTGCGCGGGCGCTCGGTCGTGCGAGGGGGTATCGGCGCTGCAAGCCGCACGGTCGGTTTGCTGGGCGGTATCTTCACATATGCGCGGGACGAGCTGGGCATCATCGAGGTCAATCCCGCGCATGGTGTTCGCAAGCCGAAGGACGCGGTGCGGAAGCGCCGGCTGAACGAGGACGAATATCGGACCCTTGGCCGCATCCTCGCTAAAGCGGCCGAGGACGAACGCTATACCCGCACTGTCGACATCATCCGCCTGATCGCGATGTCGGGCTGCCGTCGCGGTGAGATCATCGCGGTTCAGAAATCGGAGATCGACACGGTTGGAAGCGCCTTCCGGTTCGAGGATACGAAGGAAGGTCAGTCCGTTCGTCCGATGGGCTTGCCTATCGTCGAGTATTTCGACGAGCGCGATATGGGTGGCGACAGCCCATATGTGTTTCCGGGCGAGAGAAACCCGGACGGGCCGTTCGGAAGCTTCCCGCGACATTGGGAGAAGATCTTCGCCGGGACGGAGCTGGAGGACATTACCGCGCATGTGCTGCGCCATAGCTTCGCCAGTATGGCGAATGATCTGGGGTTCACCGAGATCACCATTGCTGCGTTGCTCGGCCATGCCTCAAGTTCGATCACAAGCCGCTATGTGCATACGCTAGATGCCGCGCTGGTCATGGCGGCCGACACAGTGTCGGGTTACATCCAAGCGCTCTTGGACGGCGCAGAGCTATCGCACACGCATTATGCTCTTGATCGACGCTCGCGGAAGGCGGCGCTTGCACGCTTCCTCGCCAGTGCAGGCGAGGTCCAAGATGCGGATATGGCGCTTGCAGCTTAATCCGGTGCAGCCGGCGCGCTGGTTCCGAAGTTCGGCGGCATCAGCGCGGCCGGTCTGGCCGGCACTTCTCGGTTATAGGTATTAGAGGTGAAGTTTGGCTCGGGCTTCCGAGAACGCCTTCGCAAACTCCGAACGGTTTAGCGCGCCTTTCACCAACAATGGCCCGATCAGGAATGCGGGCGTGCCGGCGATGCCCAGCGCGAAAGCATGGGTCGCGGTTCGCGCCAAGGCAGTCTGGATTCTTTCTCGCCTTTTTTGAAGGTCATAGGCGAGGCGCGCCCAATCGCCTCGTTCCCGCTCGACGATCTCACGAAGCACCGGCTCCGTAAGAGCCCGATTTTCACGCATCAGCGCATGATGAACTTTGAAATAGAGTCCCTGAGGTTCGCTCGCGAGGGCCGCTCGCGCCGCTTGTTCGGACACGTCGCCGAAGATCGGCCAATCCTTATAGGCCACCTGGACACCGCCGTCGTCCCGCATCGCGGCATCCAGTGCTGGCGCCGCCCGACGACAGGCTGGGCATTGATAGTCGGTGAACACCACGACGCGTAGATTCGCATCGTCGGGGCCTTCGATGGGGCCACCGGGATCGCGCAGAAGACCCTGAGCGATTCTGTTCGTCGAGACGTCGATCCCGAGTGGTGCGGTTGCGTTCACAAAAACGCTGACACCATAACCTATGGCGACCACCCCGCCGATTTGCAGCAGCTCTCGTCGTGAAAGGCGGTGCTTCTCCGTCATGCGTCGTCCGGGGTCGCGCCTCCCAGCGCCCGGATCAAGGCTATCGCCGTTCGGGCGCGGTCATATTCAACCGTGATGCTGGCGCGCTGAGCGGCGAGCGCGGCGGTTTGGGCCGTCGTCACTTCCAGATAGTCGGCCGCGCCATCGCGATAGCGTTCAAGCGCCAAGCCTTCCGCCCGCGCCGCCGCCTGGGCGGCGATGCGCTGCTCGCGATCCTGTCCCGTCAGGGCATCCATACGGGACAGACCATCCTCCACCTCCTGAAACGCATCCAGCACGGTCTGGCGGTAGCCAGCCGCGAGTTCTTCATAGTCCGCCCGGCTCATGGCCAGCCGCGCCCGGCGTCCGCCACCGTCGAACAGATTGAAGATCGTGTTGATCGGCCCAAGCGCCCAGAAGCCGGTATCCGCGCTGACGATCGGCGCCTCGACCGCCTGATAGCCCGCGCCGAGCCCCAGGCTGATGCGCGGATAGAAGGCGGCCCGCGCGACGCCGATCCGCGCATTGGCGGCAACCAGGCGGCGCTGCGCCTCGGCGATATCGGGACGGCGCTGAAGAAGTTCAGAAGGAAGGGACGGCGGCAGATGAGGCAGCGCAAGGCTTTGTTGCGCTGGGTCAATGGCGAAAACAGAGGCGCTCTCGCCGACCAGCGCGGCGATCCGGTTCTCGATTCCCGCGCGCTGTGCCCGTAGCGCCTCCAGACGGGCGCGGGCATCGGCGAGCTGGGCCGTCGATCGGCTACGGTCCACGCCAGAGGCGATGCCGCCTTCGTGGCGGGTGCGGATCAAATCATCTGCGCGCGCATAGGCGGCCACAGTCCTGGTCAGTAGGACCTGCTCGGCATCGACGGCGCGAAGTTGGACATAGAGATCGGCGACGGACGCCTGAAGGCTGAGCCGCGCCGAGCGCAAAGCGGCCTCTTGCGCCTCGGCGTCGGCCGTGGCCGCGCGCACGCTGTTGCGAACCCGGCCCCACAGGTCCAACTCATAATCGAGACCAACACCGAAGATGATCTGATTCGCGATGATGGGAGCGCCAGGCCCGATCGGCCGTCCGGCTGAAAGTCGCTCGCGCGAGGAGCCGCCCGTCAGGTCGACATTCGGCAACTGGTCGGAGCGGTCGAGCCGGGCGGCCGCCAGCGCCCGGTCGTAACGGGCAAGCGCGGCCGCGAGCGTGGGGGTCCGTTCGTCCAGCCGCGTCATGAGATTGTCGAGCACCGGGTCCGCGAACCCGCGCCACCATTCGCCACGGTCTAGATGATCGCCGGGCGCGGCGGTCGTCCATCCTTCCATATGGCGGAAGCTTGCTGGGGTCTCGATTGTCGGCGTCTGCATCGGCGGCAGGGTGGCGCAGCCGCCGAGGCCGAGCGCGGCAATGAGTGCTATCCTAGCGCTGCGCATTTGGAGCCGCCGGTTGCCGTGCGGGAACGACCCGAACCCTGTCGCCGGTGGCCAGCGCGTCGGGAGGGGTCTGAACGATGCGGTCGGTCGGCCGCAGCCCCGAGATAATCTCGATCGTCGCGCCCTGGTCGCGTCCCACCGCAACCTGCCGAAGCGCGACCTGACCCTGGCCGTCGACCACGGCGACCCGCGCGCCGTCGGAGCCGAGAATCAGGGCGCTTGCCGGCACCTGGACCGTTTCGGCGCCGCCGGGCACTGACACCCGCACCTCCGCGTAGCCGCCGGGTCTCAGGCGTCGATCGCCATTATCGACCAGAAACTCAACCAGCATCGCGCCGGACTGGCTATCGACCGCCTCGGCAAGGCGGGACAATGTAGCCTCAAACACCTCACCCGGTCTGTCAGGCACAGTGAATGTCGCTTGCGTGCCGCGCACCAGCCTTCCCGACAAAGCCTGCGGCACGCGCACATAGAGGCGCAGGCGGCTGACGTCGGCAACGGTAAACAAGGGTTCCACCCCCGGCGCGCCCGTCTGGACGAGGGCGCCGAGCTGGGCCGAGCGGCTGGTGACGACGCCATCGAACGGCGCCGTCAACCGCGTAAATCCGGTCAGCGCCCTCAGCCGGCCGACGTCCGCCTGAGCGGCCCGTGCGCGCGCATCGGCAGCGGCAAACTGCCCCTGCCGCTCATCGGCTTCCTGCCGGGACACGGCGTCCTTTTCGAGCAGATTGTCCCAGCGCGCCGCCGTGGTCTCGGCCAGCCCGCGATCAGCGGCCGCGGTCTGATAGGCCGCCTGGGCCTGTGCGAGCTGCTGGTCGATCTCGGGCGCATCGAGGATGGCGAGCGTCTGTCCGCGCCGCACCCGGTCCCCGATGTCGGCGCGCCATTCGCGCACATAGCCGCTCACGCGAGCATTGATCGCCGCGCGGTTATAGGGATCGAGACTGCCCGGCAGAACGATCTCGCCTCCTTCGGACGCGCGGGGTTGGACCAGGCTGACGGTGGGCAGTGCGTTCTCGGCCGCGATGGCGGCCTGTTCGCGTTCGGCCATGCCGCGCGAAACGAGGCCGCCTCCGACCAGTGCGGCAATCACGAGACCGGCCGCGCCGAGATAAAGGCCGGTGCGCTTCTTTGGGGTTGGATCAGACATGCTGGAGTTCAAGCTCCCTTGCGGGTGAGGAAGGCGCGCCCTTGCGATGGGCGATGCTGAACAGCGCCGGCACGAGCAGCAGTGTCGCCACGGTTGCGAAGATCAGGCCGCCGATCACCGCGCGGCCGAGCGGAGCGTTCTGCTCGGCGCCCTCGCCGATACCGAGCGCGATGGGGGTCATGCCGATGATGATCGCGAGCGCGGTCATCAGCACGGGGCGGAAGCGGACCACCGCCGCCTCGATCGCGGCGCGGGTGGCGTCGCCGGTCTCGGCTAGACGCTCGCGCGCGAAGCTGACCACCAGGATGGAGTTGGCGGTGGCGACGCCCATGCACATGATCGCGCCGGTGAGCGCGGGCACGGAGATGGTCGTGCCGGTCACGAAGAGCATCCAGACGATGCCGGCGAAGGCGGCCGGCAGCGCGCCGATGATGACTAGAGGGTCGATCCAGCTCTGGAAGGTCACGACGATGACGAGGTAGATGAGGATGATCGCGCCGATCAGCCCGAAAGCGAGACCGGAGAAGGCGTGATTCATCGTCTCATATTGTCCCGCCAGCGTGACGGTCACGCCGGCCGGGCGCTCGGCATCCATCTCGGCAATGATGCGCTGGATGTCACCGGCCACGGCGCCCAGGTCACGAGCTTGCGGCGTGGCGTAGATGTTTATGACCGGCTGGATGTCTGCTCGGCTCGCCACGTTGATGGTCGTATCGCGAGTCACGGCTCCCAGACCGCCCAGCGTCTGGGCATTCCCGGCGCCCGTCGCCGAAACCGGCAGCGCTTCCAGAGCAGCGATCGTGTCGACCTCCAGTTCGGGAACTTGGGCCACGACAGGATAGGAGACCCCGTTCTTGGGATTGAGCCAATAGACCGGCGCCGACTGCTGGGTGCCGGCTAGGGCGGTCGCGACGCTGGTGGTGACGTCTCGCTGGTTGAGGCCATATTGCGCGATCCGCGAGCGATCGATGTCGATGTTGAGTTGCGGTGCGCGCGAGGATTGCTGGATGCGGGCGTCGGCGAGGCCGGGCACGGTCCGGACGCGTTTGAGGATTGCCTGCGCATAGGCTTCGTTGGCCGCGAGGTTACGGCCGCGCACCTGGATATCGATCGGCGCGGGCGAGCCGAAGTTCAGGATTTGGCTGGTGATGTCAGCGGGCAGGAAGGAGAAATCGACGCCCGGAAAGCTCAGGGGCAATTCGCGCCGGAGGTTCGCGACATGCCCATCCGTTGCGGTGCGGTTCCGCCCGAGCGAGATGAGGATGTCGCCCTCGTTCGGTCCCACCGTGCCCGAATTGTTGTAGATGATGTTAAGCGGCGCGGAGGACAGGCCGACATTGGCGACGACAGATTCAACCTGCTCGGCGGGGATCAATTCGCGCACCCGCGCCTGCACGCGTGAGATCAGCGTCGTGCTGTCCTCGATGCGCGTGCCTGCCGGTGCACGCACATGCAGGGTGATTTGCCCCGCATCCACCGTGGGAAAGAAGTCGCGGCCAAGCGTGGGAATGAGCAGCAGCGACGCCACCATCGCGCCGAGGAACGCCGGGATAAAGATGCGCCGTGCGGACATCACACGGGACAGCGTTCGCTCGAAGCGGTCCTTCTGCCTGTCGAACCCGGTAGAAAAGCGATGCTGGAACCGAACGAGCGGATTGCGCGAACGGGCGCGCTCGGCTTCCTCGCCCTCTCGGTGCGGGCGTAGCAGATACATCGCCATCGTCGGGATGAGCGTGCGCGACAGGATGAAGGAGGCGATCATCGAGAAGATCACCGCCAGTGCCAGCGGCACGAACAGATAGCCCGCTACACCCGGCAGGAAGAACATCGGCACGAAGACGATGCAGATGCACGTCACGATAACGAAGGCCGGAGTCACGATCTGCGCCGCGCCGTCCATGATTGAGCGTAGCACCGGCTTCCCTTTCTCAAGGTGCCAGTTGATGTTCTCGATCGTGACCATCGCGTCATCGACCAATATGCCGATCGCCAGAGCGAGGCCGCTTAGGGTCATGATGTTGATCGTTTGTCCGGTCGCGCTGAGAGCCAGCAATGCGCCGAGGATCGCCAAGGGAATCGTGGTCACGATGATGATCGTCGATCGCCACGATCCCAGAAACAGCAGGATCATCAGCGAGGTCAGCACGGCGGCCAGCACGCCTTCATAGGCCACGGTGGAGACGGCCGCCTTCACCAGCACCGACTGGTCGCCGATAAGCTGGACGCGCAGCGTTTCCGGGAGGCCCTCGGTGATTTGTGGGATACGCTCGCGAACGGTGTCGACGATATCGATGGTCGAGGCCGCACCGCTCTTGAGCACGGTCATCAGGACCGACCGCTGGCCTTCGACCTGGACGATGTTCATCTGGGGCGGCGCGCCATCGCGGACCTGGGCTATGTCGCGCATCGTGATCGTCGCGCCGTCGACCACGCGAACCGGCAGATTGTTCAACTGCTCGACCGAGCCCGGCGCATTGTTGAGCCTGACGGTATATTGCAGGCCGCCGACCTTGGCGAAGCCCGCCGGGATGATCTGGGTTTGCGCGGCAATCGCGGCCGCGACGTCGCCAGCGGATAAGCCGCGAGCCCGCAGCGCCTCTGGATCGATGTCGATCTGTATCTGGCGCTGCTTGCCGCCGAATGGGAAAGGCATGGCGACGCCCGGAACGGTGATGAGCTGTGGGCGGATTTGATTGACGCCGAGATCGTAGAGCTGTTGTTCGCTCAGTCCTTCGCCGGAGAGGGCGAGTTGGACGATTGGCACGGTCGAGGCGTCGTAGTTGACGATCAGGGGTGGCGTGATGCCCGGAGGAAGCTGGCGCAAAACGGTCTGCGATATCGATGTCACCTGCGCGGTCGCGGTGCGAATGTCCGCGCCGGGCTGGAAGTAGATCCGCACGACGCCGACGCCATTCATCGACTGGCTTTCGATCCGATCGATGTCATTGACGGTAGTGGTCAACACGCGCTCGAACGGATTGATGATCCGTCCGGCCATGTCTTCGGGCGACAGCCCATTATAGGTCCAGGCGGTCGCGATAACCGGCACGCCGATGCGCGGGAAGATGTCGACCGGCATCCGCAGAACGGACAGGATGCCGAGGCCAAAGATAAGCACGGCCATGACGATGAAGGTCAGCGGTCGCGTTAGCGCGACCCGCACGATCGCCATCATCGTGGCTGGTTCCGAGACATAGGTGATTTGATGAGCATCGCACGTCCTCCCGCGAGATCACGAAAAGACGGCTCAGCTTAAGGCTGACTTATGAGATGCTGCACCGCGAAAATATATTCATGGGGCCGTTCGTGGACGCGCCTTTCTTAGCCATGCGAACAGTCAGGTTTTCGGGCATCCGCGCGGAAAAAGCCTCCGCAGAACCCGGAAAAGAACCAGCATGGCGAGCGTGATAAAGGCCCCTCCCAGTGGCAGAGCGCCCCCCCAACGGCCGAATGCGGTGGCCGGGCCGGCGGCTGGAAGGACGGCATCGAGCCGGCCCGCTTCATGCGCTGGCAGGCTAGCCGATATGGCGCCGTCAGACCGGATGACTGCTGTGCGGCCTGTCGGCGTGGCTCGGATGACCGGCAGTCCTTCCTCGATCGCACGCAGACGCGCCTGAGCTAGATGCTGCTCGGGACCACCCTTGCCGAACCAAGCGTCATTGGAGGGATTGAAAAGAAATGCCGGCCGGTGCAGGCGATCGACCACAGTAGAGGGGAACACAATCTCGTAGCAAATCGAGACCCCCAGCCCGAAGCCGCCGATGTCGAGCGTCTGCGGGCCGGGGCCTGGGACAAAGTCTGCCTCGCCCGGCACCAGTCGGGCGGCGCCGAACCGCTCCAGCAATTCTGCGAGCGGCAGATACTCGCCGAAGGGCACGAGCTGAGCCTTGTCGTAGCGGCCGAGAATGCGCCCGGCGGCGTCGAGGACGAAAACGCTGTTGGAATAACGGCCACCTTCGACTTCGCCGGTCGCGCCTGTGAAAAGCAGGTCTCGGGGACCCAGGACCGAAGCAGCTCGCCGTCGCAGCGCCGGATCGGCGTCGAGCGGCTCGATGATTGCCGCTTCCGGCCAGAACACGAGCCGCGGGGTTGCGGTAGTTCCAGGCTGACCGCTGAGGCTGCGATAGCGTTCGAGTTGAGCCATCGCCTGGCCCGGCCGCCATTTCTCGGCTTGATCTATATTGCCCTGGACGAGACGGATCGGGGTGTCCGTGTCGGGGCCGGCTCGGGGACCGGCCATTGCAAAGTTGAGCGCTGTCGCTGCGGCCGCCAGAAGAAGCGAGGGGGCGTCACTGCGCCGCGTTGCGGCGGCCAGCAGTCCCGCGATCGCTATGGTCATGCCCGACAGTCCGAGCGCGCCGATCGACGCCGCACTTCGAGCCACCTCGCCGACCGGCAGCCAGATGACACCCAGCGGATTCCACGGAAAGCCGGTCAGCAGGACGCCGCGCAGCCATTCGGCCAGGAGGAACGTGGCGGCGCTCGCAAGCGCGAAGCCGGTTGGTCCGCAGGTTCGCGCGATAGCATTGGCGGCGCCGAGCGACAGCGCCCAATAGCCGGCCGTGTAGGCCGCCAATAACACCACCGCGGGCCAACCAAGCCAATGGGGCATCGCGGCCTGGTAGGTGAAGGCATGTGCCAGCCAGGTCAGGCTGGCGCAGCCTAGTCCAAACCCGAACCACCATCCGGTGCTCGCCGCCTGCCGCCACGATTGCGCTCCGCCCGCGCGGCGCAGCAGGAGGATTAGGCTGACCAGCGTGATCGGCCAGAGCGACCAAGGCTCGAAGCCGAGCGAAGCGATCATACCGAGGGCGAAGATCACGAGGTCGAAGCCTGTTCGACCAGCAGCCCGCTCGAAAGCACTTGGGGCAACTCGCGTTCCTCACCATCGCGCGAGACGAACAGATAGTAGGGAATAGAATTGCGGCCGCGCGAGGCGAGATAGCGCGTGATGGCCGGATCACCGCGCGTCCAGTCGCCGACCAGGGTGACGACGCCGGCCCGAGCGAACGCAGCTCGGGTGTCATCACGGTCGATAGCCACGCGCTTGTTTACCTGACATATCAGGCACCAATCGGCGGTCATGTCGACGAACACCGGCGTTCCCGCTGATCGCAGTTCGGTGAGCCGTGCTTCACTGAACGGCTCCACCCGGCCTGCCGAGACCGTTGGGGCGGCCTGCGTGCCGGCGGTCGAGGGAACGGGCATCTGGATGGCGAAGACGATTAGGAGCGGTGCCAGCACCGGGATCAGCGCCGGCCCCGCCTTGCGGCCGCCTGCCTGACGCTGGCCCGCCCACCACAGCCCGACGCCTGCGAGGCCCGCAAGCAGGAGCCCGACGCCCAGGCCGTCCACGCCGCTCTGACGGCCGAGCACCCAAGCAAGGCCGATCGCGGTGAGCAACATGGGGATGGCCAGCACGCGGCGGAACGTCTCCATCCATTTTCCGGGCCTCGGCAAGATGCGCTGCGCGGCGGGAACGAACGCGATGACGAGGAACGGCAGCGCCATCCCGATGCCGAGTCCGGCGAAGACCGCAAGCGTAGCAGGCGCCGGCAGCACAAGCGCGGCGCCGAGCGCAACGCCCAGGAATGGGCCACTGCATGGCGTCGCGATGATTGCTGCCAGCGCGCCGGTGCCGAACGCGCCGCTCCAGCCCGGCTGAGCCAACCGCCCGCCGGCAAGCGAGGTGCCGCGGATCTCGAATAGTCCCGCAAGGTTGAGAGCGATAGCGAGCGACAGGAGCATCAGGATGAGGATGATCCGGGGGTCCTGGAGCTGGAACGACCAGCCGACGTCGTGGCCCAGCGCCCGTGCCCCGATCAGGATCGCGCCGAGGAGCGTCGTCGTGACCACGCTGCCTGCGAAATAGGCGACGCCTTCCACCCTCGCTGCCCGGCGATCGACACCCGACCTGACCAGGCTGAGCGCCTTGAGTGAGAGGATCGGAAACACGCATGGCATAAGGTTGAGCAACAGGCCGCCGAGGATCGCACCAATCAGCGCGATCCGTAGCGCCGAGCCGTTGCCGGGTTCCTGCGAGGCTACGGACGAAGCGGTGTCAGCCGAGGGGCCGATCGACACGACGCTCTCTGACTGATTGGGAAGGGACGCAGGCACTTCTTTAGCCTCGGCGGTTGGCTCACTGGCGCCAGCCGTGGCTATTGTCGGCGCTCCCCCCAGGACGAAGCTTCTGCGCCCATCGGTCACGACCCCGGAGAAGTCACCGGCGGGCGCAGAGCCCGCCGCCGGGACGGCGATCTGGATTGCACCGCCTTGCCCTCTCGTCACGCGCTGGGGCGCCGCCGCATCGAACCATCCCGCATCGACCGGAAAGAGGCGCGCATTGGATGGGTCGAGCCCTTGTGCGCCAGTTAGGTCAAAGGTCCAGTTTGTCTTCTGCCGCGCGATCGTGACCCGCGCTGCCCCCGAACGCGGCAAAGCGGCCTCAGCGGCGGAGACCAGCGCGCGGCTTGCGCCGGCCGCGCCGTCTCCTGCGGCAAGATCGAGCCGCAGCGTAGCGCGCTCGGGCACGCACAGCGTGTCCGAGCAGGCGAGCCAGTTGAGATCGACTTCGATCGGAAGCCGTGCGCCCTGTGGGATTGATGCCGGCACGTCGAGATCGGCGAGCAGGGTGAAGGCGCCCTTATGGACGTAGCTGGCAAGCCCGGCGAGTTCGAGCAGGGTCGGCGCGGGATGTTGCAGTTCGCCGATCCGCACGCCCGGTGGCGCGCGCCACACCGCTTCGACCGGCAGGCCGCTGTCGCCAGGATTGATCCAATATCCGTGCCAGCCGGACTCGGGCGTCATGCGGATCGCGATGCGGCTCGTTGACCCCGGCCTTGGCGTCTCGGTCGAGACGTGAATGGATGCATCGATATGCCTACTGCCTTGCGCCGCGGCCAATGACGGGAACGCGATGAGCAGGATCGCCAGCATCATCCCGAGGATCAAGGCTGGCGACAAGCGGGGCGTGGCCGGTACCGGGCCGGCGATGTTGATGGAGCCGTGCATCATGGCGACATCGGCCGCGCAGCTTAAGGCTGGCTTAGCAGCAATGCTCGCAATGCAGCGAACGCCCGTTAAGGTATCAGCGCCCATCCCTTGAGCTGCAACGTCGCCAGCGTGGTCATTGCGGAGAGATCGATGGTAACTTGCCGCGACACCGACTGCCGGTCGATTCCCTGCCGCTCCAGAGCCTGTCCACACACATGGATATCCACGCCCGCCCGCGTCAGGGCCGCGATCAACGGCGTATTCGGATTGTCATGCCCGAAGCGCGTTCGATAGGCAGCGTCGCTCAGGACGGAGACGGTCGCTGGACCATGTATCACCGCCACGAGGCCGCCAGGCTCGGCGGCGACGCCCGCCGAGCCGAGCAGGTTCACAAACCGCGCGATCTTATCGAGACCGGGATTAGGCTGGTCTGGCTTGCCCGCGCCTTCCGTCAAGTCGAACACGACTCTGTAGGCAAGATCGGGGTCAGGTTGACCGGCGGCTTGCGGCATCGGCGTGATGGTCCCGAACCCGGCGATCACCGGATGGCGTGGGTCCGGGACCGATTGCGAGCTGGCGCTCGTCGTCCCGGCGGCCGCCAGTGCGGCGGCGACCAGGACCATCCCTGTTGCGCGTCGCGTCATCATGCGCGCCTCCCGGCATGGGCGGTGACGAACAGGGCTTTTGAGGGCAAGCCGACGCCCTCGGGCGTTTCGCGCCCGGCGAACATGCTGACAAGATCGTCTCGGACGGCCGCCTGCCTGGAAGGATCGAGATCCTTGATAAGATCGCCGATATGCAGGGATTCCAGTGTGAAGGTCGCAGCTTCTTCCGCGCCGTTCCCCGGCCCGCCGATAAATTGGGTTCCTTCCCAGGCGATGATATCGGGCTCATCGAAACCGGCGTTGCCCAGTAGGTCACGCACATAGTCGGTTTCGCCAAGGGCGAACGGTCCGGGCGCGCGCGGCACTGGCGGCGGAAGCTCGACATGCTGTGCGAGCACGCCCATCATGGCGGTGAACCACGGATTCTCGCCCGGCAGCGCCCAGACGGCGAGATCGAGCCGGCCACCGTCCACCAGCATGCGGCGCAGATTGGCGAAGGCCGCATAGGGATCGGCGAAGAACATGGAGCCGAAGCGCGAAAACAGCCGGTCGAACGGCGTTCCCACCGGCTTGACGTTCCCGGCGTCGGCGACTTCGAAAGCGATATTCGCTATCTCTTCGGCCCGCGCACGCCCGCGTGCCGCCTGGATAAGAGCCGGCGAGATATCCACGCCCACGACGCCGCCCTCGGGGCCGACCGCGCTGGCGATCCGCCGCGTCGTCCATCCGCCGCCGCAACCGATATCGACGACGCTCTCGCCTGGGCGGTAGTTGGCATGGGAAAGCAGAGCGGCGCCGATCGGCTCGATCATCCGCTCCAGACTATCGAGATTAGCCAGCCAGCGTTCGCCAGAGGCGCCAGCCCAATCCGAAGCTGTCAATGCGCGTTCATCCGATGCACTTATCAGGTCGTTCTTCATATCGCTTTCCTTACGCTTACTGTTTGAGCACCAGCCGGATCGCGAACGCGACCGCCGTGAGGACGGTCACGCTGCCTAACCAGATGGCGACGAACCAAAGCAATCGCCGCCACAGGGGGCCACCCTTGTCAGTGGTATCCAGTTTCATCGACCTTCCCCCGGAATACCCAATAGGCCCATACCGTGTAGCCGAGGATGATCGGGATGAGGACGCCCGCGCCGATCAGCATGAAAATCTGACTGCGTTCCGGCGCGGCGGCTTCCCAGATCGTGACGGCGCCCGGCACGACGTCCGGCCAGATCGAAATGCCGAGCCCGATCATGGTGAGGCCGAACAGTGCGAGCGAAAGCAGGAAGGGCATCCAGTCGCGGCCCCTTCCGATCGCGCGCCAAGTGAAAATCGCGGCGATCGTGACCAGCAGCGGCATTTGCGCGGCCGCCAATACGCCGGGCCATTCGAACCAGCGCCGGTAATATTGCGCTTCGAGAAACGGCGTCCAGGCGCTGACCAGCGCGATCGCGAGAAGCAGGCCGAGCAGGAGCGGCCGCGCCATGCGCCGCGCCTGTTCATGCAGCGGACCCTCGGTTTTCCAGATCAGCCAACTCGCGCCAAGCAGGGCGTAGCCAACCACGACGCTCACGCCTGTCGTCAGCGAAAAGGGCGTGAGCCAATCCCACCAGCCACCCGCATAGGCGCGGCCCTCGACGGTGATCCCTTGAAGCAGCGCGCCGAGCACGATCCCCTGCGACAGAGCGGCAATGATCGATCCCGCGCAGAAAGACACGTCCCAGAACTGGCGATGCGCCGGGTCGCGCCAGCGGAACTCAAAGGCGACGCCGCGAAACACCAGGCCGAGCAGCATCGCGATCAGCGGGGCATATAGCGCCGGCAGCACGATCGCATAGGCGAGCGGAAAGGCGGCGAGCAGTCCGCCCCCGCCCATGACCAACCAGGTCTCGTTGCCATCCCACACAGGCGCGATGCTGTTCATCGCCATGTCGCGCTCTTTGCCCACCTTGAAGCGGGGAAACAGGATGCCGATGCCGAGATCGAACCCGTCCATGACCACATAGGCGGCGACGGCGAAGGCGATTATGAAGGCCCAGATGATGGTGAGATCGATCATTGATCGCCTCCCTCGATCGCCGGCGCAGGCGTGATGCCGGCGGTCCGAACCGGCCCGTGGGCCGGCACCGGATCTTCATGCGGCTCGGGCGGCTCGGCCATGAGTTTGAGGATGTAAAGCGTGCCTGCGCCGAAGACCGCGAAATAGACGATGATGAAGGCGATGAGCGACGCCGCGACCGCTGGCGCATCGAGCGGCGCGGCGGACTCGGCGGTGCGCAGCAAGCCATAGATCGTCCAGGGCTGGCGTCCGACCTCCGTGGTGATCCATCCCGCCAGGACCGCGACGAAGCCCGACGGCCCCATCAGGACGGCGGCACGGTGCAGCCAGGTCCAGTCGTAAAGCCGGCGGCGCATCCGCGCGGCGAGGCTCCAGAGGCCGAGGCCAAGCATGGCGAGGCCCATCGCTACCATGATGCGGAACGCCCAGAAGACGATGCCGACAGGCGGCCTGTCTTCCTCGGCGATCGTGTCGAGCCCGGCGAGCGGGGCATTGGGATCGTGCTTGAGGATCAGCGAGGAAGCTTTGGGAATCTGCACGGCATAGTCCACCCGCCGCTCGGCGCTGTTGGGGATGCCGAACAGGATCAGCGGCGCGCCATCGGGATGGCTTTGATAATGGCCTTCCATCGCCATGACCTTGGCCGGCTGATGCTCCAGCGTGTTGAGCCCGTGCAGGTCGCCGACGAATATCTGGATCGGCGCGACGATCGCAGCCATCCACATCGCCATCGAAAACATCTTGCGAGCGCCCGGATTGGCGCGGTCCCGAAGCAGATGCCAGGCGCCCACCGCGCCGACCACGAAGGCAGTCGTGAGGTAGGCGGCGATGACGGTATGAATGAGCCGGTAGGGAAAACTTGGGTTGAAGACGATCGTCCACCAGCTCGGGCCGGGCAGAAACTGGCCGTTCGCGCCCATCTCGAAGCCGGTCGGGGTCTGCATCCAGCTATTGACCGAAAGAATCCAGAAGGCCGAAATGAAGGTGCCGAGCGCGACCATGCAGGTCGCCGCGAAGTGTAGCCTCGGCCCGACCTTGTTGATGCCGAACAGCATGACGCCGAGGAAGCCGGCTTCGAGGAAGAAGGCGGTCAGCACTTCATAGGCCATCAAAGGTCCGATCACCGGCCCGGCCTTGTCTGAGAAGACCGACCAGTTGGTGCCGAACTGGTAGGACATGACGATCCCGGAGACGACGCCCATCGCGAAGGTGATGGCGAAGATCTTAAGCCAGTAGCGGTAGAGGTTGGCGTAAACGCCTTTGCCGGTTTTCAGCCACAATGCCTCCAGCACCATCAGGAAGCTTGCCAGGCCGATCGAAAAAGCCGGGAAGATGAAGTGAAAGCTGACGGTGAACGCAAATTGCAACCTGGCCAACAGCAGGGCGTCGAACGACTCGAACATCGGCAACGGTCTCCTTCGCCCCTCCTGATGCGCGGACGGGACGCTTCACATTAGGCAAAGCGTCCCACCGGCGCGCAGGCACGCAGCGTTCGCGCAATCGTCAATCGACCATCGTGGTCCGCAGATAGGCGCGGTGTTCGGTCCAGCCCTGGGGGAACAGGCCGCGTGCTTCCTCGTCGCTGATCGACGGCGGGATGATGACTTCTTTACCGGGCATCCAGTCGGCCGGCGTTGCGACGCGGCGAGCATCACCAAGCTGGAGCGCGTCGATCACCCGCAGAATTTCATCGAAGTTGCGGCCGACACTCATCGGATAGGTCATGGTGAGCCGAATTTTCCTGGCCGGATCGATGATGAAGACCGATCGCACAGCAGCCGTTTCGCTCTGCTCGGGGTGGATCATGTCATACATGCGCGCTATGGCGAGGTCGGCATCGGCGACGATCGGGAAGCGCAGATCGGTGTTCTGCGTGTCGTTGACGTCAGCAATCCATTTGCGATGTTCCTCCGCAGTGTCGGTCGAAAGGCCGAGCGGTTTGGTATTGCGGCTCTCGAACGCCTGGGCGAGCTGGGCGGTGCGGCCCATCTCGGTCGTGCAAACCGGGGTGAAGTCGGCCGGGTGGCTGAAGAAGAACACCCAGCTATCGCCTGCCCATTCATGAAAGCTGATCGGGCCGACCTGGGTATCGACGGTAAAGTCGGGAGCGGTGTCGCCAATATGCAGAGTCATGGTGGTTCCTTTCAGGTTAGGAGAGCCGCGCCGCTGCGCCAGAGCATGTAGGCGGCGACGGCGAAGATCAGGGTGGCGAAGACAGTGGTGAGGCGGCCCGTGGTGGCGCCTAGCCGTTGAGCGAGACGGGTGCCGGCGAAGCTGCCGACTACGCCGCCGGCAACGAACAGCGCCGCCAGCGGCCAGTCTATCAGCCCGGAAAAGGCGTAGTTGGCGGCGGTCGTGAGCCCAAAGGCCGTGACCGCGACCAGCGAGGTGCCGACCGCAAGCAGGATCGGCATGCCAGTGGAAGCGACGAGGCCCGGCACGATCAGGAACCCGCCGCCGATGCCGAAGAAGCCTGAGAACAGCCCCGATCCCATGCCGTAGCCGATCACTTTCGGCGCTTTCTCTCGATTGCATTCGGCGCCGGGGTTGCCGGGATCGCCGCGCCCTTTCAGCATCAGGGCGCCGACCAGCAGCATTACCAGCGCGAAGGCGAACAGCAGCTTCTCGCCATCGACCATCTTGCCGAGCGTCGAGCCGACGAGCGCGCCCACGATGCCGCCTGCCGCGAACATGCCGCCACAGCGCCATTTGACGTTGTGCGCCCAGGCATGGTTGGCAAGGCCCGTTGCCGCGTTGGCGGCGACCGCGAGCGCACTGGTTCCGATCGCGACATGAGGGCTCGGCACACCGACCAGATAGACCATAAGGGGGACGGCAAGGATCGAGCCGCCGCCGCCGACCAGGCCGAGGCTCAAACCCACGAGCCCGCCCGAGACGAGCCCCAGGACATATTGGACCGGCTCAAGTGTCATTGCGCGTCGTCGCGGCGACCTGGCGCCGCTAGCCATTCGCGCCCCTTGAGCATGCCGCGCCAATAGATCGGTGGGAGCAGGCGATCCTTGAGGAACCAGGCCCGGCGGGTTGGCTTGCGTCCGTCGAGCAGCCAGGACGGGAAGCTCGGGAGCAGCTTGCCGCCATAACCGAACTCCGCCAGCACGATCCTGCCCCGCTCGACCGTGAGGGGACAGGAGCCATAGCCGTCATAGGTCGCCCAGGGTGGGGTGCCATCGAGCATGGCGAGGAGATTGACCGCGACCACGGGGGCCTGCTTGCGTGCGGCGGCGGCGGTCTTGGCATTGCTGGTGCCGGCGGCGTCGCCCAACGCGAACACGTCGGGCCAGTCGGGATGCCGTAGCGTTGCTGGATCGACCGCGACGAAGCCGCTTGCGTCCGCAAGGGAGCTGTTCGCGATGAAGTCCGGTGCAACCTGTGGCGGCACTGCGTGAAGCATGTCGAAGCGGCGCTCGTAGGTTTGCGGCCGTTCGCCGGCACCTTGCCGGAAGATCGCGCGGCGTCCGGGTCCATCGACCTCGATCAGCGTCGAGCCGAGCCGAAGATCAATGCCGTAGCGCTCGATATAGCGCATGAGCGCCGGCACATAGTCGGCGACACCGAACAACGCCGCACCGGCATTGTGGAACTCGACGTCGATCGCTCCCAGGCGATGTTCGCGCTCCCAGGCATGGCAGGAGAGATACATGGCCTTTTGCGGTGCGCCCGCGCACTTGATCGGCATGGGCGGCTGCGTGAACAGCGCGACGCCGTTTTTCAGCGCCTGAACAAGATCGCGCGTATAGGGCGCGAGATCGTTGCGGTAGTTGGAGGTAACGCCATTTTCGCCGAGCGTGTCGGTGAGACCGGGGATCGCGTTCCAGTCGAGCTTTATGCCGGCCGAGACGACAAGCCCGCGATAGGTGATGCGCGAACCGTCGCCCAGTTCGACCGCTTGCTTATCGGGGTGAAACGCGCGGGCTTCCTGGCGTAGCCACTCGGCTCCCTTGGGGATCACGCTCGCCATCGGACGGCGCGTTGCCTCCGGCTGGAACACGCCCGCTCCCACGAGGGTCCAACCGGGCTGATAATAGTGCGTATCGGACGGCTCTATGATGGCGAGCGTGATGTCTGGCCGCCGCCTGAGGATACTGGCGGCGCAAGCGATCCCCGCGCTGCCGCCGCCGACGATCACCACGTCATAGCGCTTCTCCTGACTGTCCAATGACATTGCGGCCGTGTGCATGGCCTGGGAGCGCGCGCCCGTGCGGCAATAGGCGAGAATAGGACCAGGGAGCCGATCCAGCGCGCCGCGCATCGCGCGGGCATCGCCCGGCGCGATGTCGCGGCTTGAGACCGGGAGGTGAGCGAAGGCAAGGCCCACCGCCGCCGCCGCTTTCCCGATCTCGGCGGCGCTCGGTTGGCCGGTATCCTCATCGTCCGGCCGATTGCAGATGATCGCCCGGAAACCGGCTGCCGCCGCGCTGGACACGTCCTCGGGGCGAAGCTGGGCGGTGGTCGAGAAGCCCGGAGCGGTAGGAGTGACCTTTTCCATAAATGCCTTTCAGGGCGCGACGGCCGCGCTCAGCCTTGGCGCGCCCAGAGCTTGTGGAGGACCATCCCGCCCGCCATCGCGAGCAGGAACGGAAGAACAGCGAGCGGCGCGAGCCCGAGGTTGGCGATCGCCGGGCCGGGGCAAATACCCGTAAGGCCCCAGCCCACGCCAAAGAGCAGCGCGCCGACCGCAAGCCGTGCATCGAGCTTGCGGTTTTGCGGCACGCAGAAGGCATCGCCCGACAGCGCGTGCGGCGCGCGGCGCTGGACTTGCCAGGCGATCGCCATCGGCAGGATCGCGCCGGCCATGACGAAAGCGAGCGTCGGGTCCCACGCACCGAACAGGTCGAGGAAGGCAGTTACGCGCGATGGGTCCGCCAATCCGGATATGGCGAGGCCGGCGCCGAACAGGAGGCCGGCGGCAAGTGCGACGAGCATCCGCATGGTCAAAGCGTCGCCGACGCGCGCATGATGGCCACGGTGGCAAAGCCCGCCGCCATGAACAGGCCCGTCGCCACGAGCGAGCGCGGCGACAGGCGCGACAACCCGCAGACCCCATGTCCGCTGGTGCAGCCGCTGCCGAGCCGCGTGCCGAACCCCACAAGCAGCCCGCCGGCTATCAACAGCGCGATCGAGTCCGGGAAAGCGATGCGCAAGGGGCCGGTGAGCGATATCAGCGCCGCGCCGAGCGGAAGACCAACGATGAAGGCCAGCGCCAGCCTGCGATCAGACCCTCGCTCACCAATGCCAATGGCGGTCGCAGCCATACCGCTAACCCCAGCGATCCGGCCGAGCCCGAGGAGCATGATCGCTCCAGCGACGCCGATCATCAGCCCGCCGAGGAAACCCATCAGTGGTATGGCGTCGGGAAACAGCGCGCCCATCAGACGGCATCCAGCGGAATCTTGAGATAGCGCGTCCCGTTGTCCTCGGGCTCGGGCAATCTCCCGCCGCGCATGTTCACCTGGATCGACGGCAGGATGAGCTTGGGCATGTCGAGCGTGGCGTCGCGCGCTTCGCGCATCTCGACGAAGGCCTCCTCCTCGGCGCCATCATGCACATGGACGTTGCCAGCACGCTGAGCGGCAACGGTGGTCTCCCAAGCGAAGCTATCGCGACCGGGCGCCTTGTAGTCGTGGCACAGGAACAGACGCGTCTCGGGCGGAAGGGTCAGCAGTCGCCGGATCGAGCGGAATAACGTGCGCGCGTCGCCGCCCGGAAAGTCCGCGCGAGCGGTGCCGTAATCGGGCATGAACAGCGTGTCGCCGACAAACGCCGCGTCGCCGATCACATAGGCGAGGTCCGCAGGCGTGTGGCCGGGCACATGCAGCACGGTCGCTTGCAGGTTGCCGATGGTGAACTGATCGCCATCGTCGAACAGGCGATCGAACTGCGACCCGTCGCGCGCGAACTCGGTGTCTTCGTTGAAGACCTTGCCGAAGATCTCCTGCACCTCAAGGATCGCGCGGCCGATGGCGAGCTTTCCGCCGACCTTCCCCTGAATGTAGGGCGCGGCCGAGAGATGGTCGGCATGCGCATGGGTTTCCAAGAGCCATTGGACCGCAAGATCGTGCTCATGCACATAGGCGATGATCGCATCCGCCGAAGCGAACGAGGTCCTTCCCGATGCCGCATCATAGTCGAGCACGCTGTCGATGATCGCCGCCGTCCGAGTCTCGGGATCATGCACCACATAGCTGGCGGTGAAGGTGGGCTCGTCGAAGAACGCCTTGATCTGTGGCACGCCGCGGCGTGCATTCGCGATCTGAGCCGCTGCTTTTTGAACCGCCTCGTCCATGATTATAGCCTTTCGCTTTCATAATTTACCATCTATGTAATCATGTAAGTGAGTTGCGTCAATGCGCTTGGAGTGAGAGACGGATTTGATGACGAGCGAGGTTTCACCGAGCGGCCTGAGCCGCTCATTGCGGATGGGCGACACGGCCCCGGATTTCGAAGCGAGGACCACCAGAGGGATGGTGCGGCTTTCCTCCTATCGTGGGCGCTGGCTGGTGTTCTTTTCCCACCCGGCCGACTTCACGCCTGTCTGCACCACGGAATTTGTGGGGCTGGCGAAGGCGCAGGATCGATTCGAGGCGATGGACTGCGCCCTGCTCGGACTGTCGGTCGACAGCCTCTACGCCCACGCCGCCTGGGCCAAGGCGATCCGGGATCAGTTCGACGTCGAGATTAGCTTTCCCATCGTAGAGGACCCGTCGATGGCGATCGCGCGTGCCTATGGGATGCTGGATGAGACCGCCCAGGACAGCTCGGCGGTGCGCGCAGCCTACTTCATCGATCCCGAGGGCGTCATTCAGGCGATCACGCACTATCCGATGTCGGTCGGCCGTTCGGTCGATGAGATGGTCAGGATGGTCGCCGCGCTCCAGGCGGCTGCCTCAGGCGACAGGCTGGCGCCGGAGGGATGGCGTCCGGGCGAAGCGATGCTGCTGCCCCCTTCGAGCGACGCCGAGGGCAATGACTGGTTCTGCCGGGCCGCGCCATGACCGAGCTGTGGGAGAACCGTTCGCAGGCCGACATGGCTACGGAGAAGCTGAAGGCGTTCGCCCAGCCCCAGCGTCTCATGGTGCTATCGCTGCTGCTGTCGCGCGGAGAGCAATCGGTGTCGGCGATCGACGAGGCCACCGGCATAGGCCAGCCCGCGCTCAGCCAGCAACTTGGGGAGCTGCGCAAATCGGGCATGGTTTCGACGCGGCGGCAGGCCAAGCAAGTCTATTACAGCCTCGCCGACGATGCGACCGAGCTGTGCGTGCGCAGCATCGAGGCGGTGTTCGGCTCGGGCGACCCAGCCCTGATCGTGCCCGGTTCGGGCGTGGCGGGCGATCGCGCAAAGTCGATAAAGGGCGCCGCCGCCTTCGCGCGCGTTCTCGGCCTCTAGATCGACCGATCAAACTGGATCGCTGCGATCAGGCCGCCAGAGGGCCGTTCGCGCAGATCGAGGCGCGCGCCGCAACTCTCCACCGCTGCCTCGACGATCGAGAGTCCCAAGCCGCTGCCGCTATTCTGCACCCCGGCCCCGCGCTCGAAGCGGCGGCGCAGTCGATCCCGATCCTGCGGCGCGATGCCAGGCCCGCGATCCATGACCAAGATTTCCATTGCCTTGCCGTTGGTCTCGCAGGCGATGACGACTTCGCCGCCCGGACCGGCGTGATGAAGGGCGTTCTCGACAAGATTCCCGATCGCCTGGCGCAACGCCTCGGGCGCCATCGGCGCCGCGGCTCCTTCGCATGAAGGCGCCACGACGATCCGCATATCACGCGCTGTCGCGACCGCACGATAGTCGTCGATCACCTCGGCCAGCACGGGGTCGAGGACGACCGGTTGAATCTGCGGCTCGCGCGCTCGTCCCTCCTCACCTGCGAGGCTGAGAAGCTGGCGCACCATGCGACTGGTGCGGTTCACCGATCGCGTGATCTGCTCCAGCGCATGGTCGCGCATGGCTGGGTCCGTTGCCCGCCGGGCGACCTCCGCTTGCGTCTTGAGCCCGGCCAAAGGCGTCTGCATTTCATGCGCGGCGTTGGCGACAAAATCGCGTTCGGCCTGGCGGGCCGCTTCAAGCCGCCGCAGCAGGCCGTTCATTTCCTGCACGACGGGCCGCAATTCGCTAGGGCCGACGGTCTGATCCAGGGGCGTAAGGCTGCTCGGCGAGCGCGCCGCGATCGACCGGGCCAAGGCATCGAGCGGCCGGAGCCCGCGCCCAACCCCGAGCCAAAGGAGGACGCCGAGCCCGGCTAGGCCCACCAGCGCCGGCAGGAGCAGGCCGATCATCATGCCCGTCACGAGCCGTTGGCGCACACTGAGATTGTCGCCCACCATCACCCGCAGGCCGCGCTGCGCATCGACATGGGTATAGACCCGCCAATGCTGGTCCCCGATCTGACGCTCGGAAAATCCGGGTTGCCCCTGTGCGAGCGGCAGATCAGGCGCGCCGGCGGACTGGCCGATTAATTCACCACCCATCGACCAGATTTGGCACGAGAGCTGGCGCGTATAGGCCGTGGGCGGGAGCCGCCTCGGTTCATCGACCATCGGCACGTCGAGCGCCGCCACCATGCGGGCGGCCTCGATAAGACGTCCATCCAGGACGCGTTGCACCTCCGCGCGCGTGGACAGCGCGGTCCAGGTGGCCGCGCCCGCCCACACGATCATGGTGATCGCCGCCACCAACGCGAAAAGGCGGATACGCAGCGACATCATTGGCGGGCGATCCGATAGCCTTCGCCGCGAACGGTCTCGATCCGCTCGCGGCCGAGCTTGGCGCGCAGCTTGTGGATATGAACCTCTACGGCGTTACTCTCCACCTCGTCCTGCCAGCCGTAGATGCGGTCCTCCAGTTGGCCTCGCGAGAGAACATGGCCGGGATGGCTCGCAAGCGCGTGCAGGATCGCATATTCCCGTCGCGACAGAGCCACCTCTTCTCCGCCGACGGCAACGGTGCGGCAGGCTTCGTCGATCGTCAGGTCGCCCAGGCTGATCTCGTTCCCGGCCCGGCCGCTGGATCGCCGCAAAAGAGCCCGCAGACGTGCCGATAGCTCGCCAAGATCGAACGGCTTGCCCAGATAATCGTCCGCCCCGCCGTCGAGACCGTCGATGCGATCGTTGATGAGATTGCGAGCGGTCAGAAGCAGGATCGGCGTCTTTACGCCGGCCCGTCGCCATTCGGTCAGGAGGTCAAGGCCCGAACCGTCCGGCAGGCCGATATCGAGGACGATCGCGGCATGATCCTGCGTCGCGGCGGCAGCCCGCGCATCGGTGCAGCTCGCCACGCTGTCCACCTCGAACCCGTCCAGGCCCAGCCCGGCGGCAAGGCCGTCGCGTAGAATCTCGTCGTCTTCGATGACCAGTATTCGCATCCTGTCGTCCTTACTGCACGTTCTTATCCCAGCCTTAAGCGTGACCCTAAGCCTGCCTTAAGGTTGGCTGCACACGACATCCAGCATGGAAGGCGTGTTGCAACTGGGTCCGCTCATGATCGCGACCGACCGCTTGATTGCGGTCGCGCTGCTATGGGCGTTCCTCAGCGCCGGCGCATTCATCGCCGCGCGAACCGAAAGCCGGGCCGGGCGTGTTGCCTGGATCGCGGCTGCGATCGGCATTGTAGCGGCGCGCGTCGGTTATGTCGCCGAGAACGCCCCTGCCTTCGCGATCGAGCCCTGGACCGTGCTCGCGCTATGGCAGGGCGGTTTCTCGCTGTGGCCCGGCGTCCTTGCAACCGCTGTGGTGATCGTCATGATGCTCGGCCGTCAGCGCGCAACCGCCGGGCTGGTCGCATCCCTGGCCGTGCTGGTCTCTGCGCAGGTTGCCGCAACCGCGCTGCTGGCTCCGCAGCCGCGACCATTGCCGAGCGGCCCGATCTTGGCAGACATGGCGCAGCGTCCAATCCCGATCGACAGCCTGCGCGGGCAACCTTTCGTCGTCAATCTATGGGCTACCTGGTGCCCGCCATGCCGGCGCGAGATGCCAATGATGATCGACGTGGCCGCCGGCTCGGACATCCCCATCCTCCTCGTCAACCAGGGCGAGGATGTGAGCCGGGTGCGCGACTATCTCGCGCGGGAGGGCTTGGCGGATGCTTCGATCCGGCTCGATCCGCTCGGCGCTCTGGGCGAGGCGATCGGAACGCGGGCGATGCCCACCACCCTGTTCATCGACGCCGACGGGCGCATCCGGCGCACGCACACCGGCGAGATATCCCGCGCAGCCTTGCTGGCGGCGCTTCGAGACCTTGAGAGGATGACGTCATGAAAAAGAAGATGTCGATCGCGGCCCTGCTGGTTGCGGCGCTGGTTCTGGTCGGTGTGCTCGCGACGCGTGGCGGTAACGGCGCCGATGCGCGGGCTCAGTCGATCGCGGAAGCCGGCGACGCCACACCTTCCGCCGAGGCGTTGCGCATCCGGCAGGAGATTCAGAACGATCCCGTCGCCCCAACGGTCGTGCCCGAGGGCTACGACGTTACTATCGTCTTCTTCACCGACTATCAGTGCCCCTATTGCCGCAAGATGCACCCCGTGCTCGATGCGTTGATGCGAGAGGACAACAAGGTTCGGCTCGTCTATCGCGACTGGCCGATCTTCGGCGCCGCCAGCACCGAGGCGGCTCGCGCGGCGATCGCGGCGCAGTATCAGGGCAAGCACGCTGAGTTCAATGCTGCCCTGATGCAGACCGAAGGCCGTCTGTCATCCCAGAGCATCCGGGCGGCGGCGGATCGCGCCGGTGTGGATTGGAACCGGCTTCAGGCCGATCTGGATCAACATGGCTCCGAGATCGGTCAGGCGCTCGGCCGCACTAGCCGCTTCGCAGCGATGGCGGGACTTTCCGGCACGCCCGGCTTGATGGTGGGGCCTTATCTGCTGCCGGGCGCGGTTGACCTGGCGACCCTTCGGCAAGCGATCGCGCTTGCCCGTGAGGGCAACTAGGCGGCTAATGAATGTCGTAAGGCCGTGCAAGCCCGTGATTGAATTGCGTCAGCTTCGCTATCTGATAGCGGCCGCCGAGGCGGGCAGCTTCAGCCGCGCGGCACGCAACCTCAATATCAAGCAAGCGACGCTTAGCCGGCATATTCTCGATGTCGAGAAACGGCTTGGCATGCCGCTGTTTGACCGCAAGACGCGTGGCGCGACGCTCACGAAGGATGGCGAGATCTATCTGCGCACGGCGCAACGGATTGTGGGCGAGTGGGAAGAGTTGAACGCCTGGGTTCGCTCGACGCGCAATGGCGAGACCGGCAGGCTGGCGGTGGGCTTCTACACATCGTTTTCAGCCGGAAATTTGCGCGCCACACTCAGCGAGTTCGGCGAACGCAGTCCAGATGTGAAGTTGCGCGGGTTCGAGCGCGACCGGAGAATGTTGCTTGCCGGGATCGAAAACCGGGTGCTCGACATCGCGCTGATGATTGGCGAGACGCCCTGCCCAGGGCTGGTGAACCGCTCGTTCTGGAGCGAGCGGATCATGGTGGCCATGCCGGAAGGCCACCGGCTCGCCGCCCGCGAGAACATCCACTGGGGCGACCTTACGGGCGAACGCTTCTTGCTGACCCAGCGTGATCCCGGTGCCGAAACCCGCAACATGGTTTTGAGTAAGCTCGGGATGCCCGGCCACTCACCCGAGATCGACATGGAGGATATTGGGCGCGATACAGTTCTAAGTGTTGTCGCGCTGGGCGTGCATATCTCGATCGTCGCGGAATCTGCGCTCGGTATTCACGTTCCCGGCGTGATCTTCCGCGAGGTCCACGAGACCAACGGCCACACGCGGATCGGCTTCTCCGGCTATTGGCGTGAGGACAATGAAAATCCGGTGCTGCGCCGGTTTCTTGAGTTCGTCACCGCGCGCTATTCGATGCCGCCCGTGAGTGGGCCGCAGCCACCATCACAGCAACCGGGAACGGAACCGTCGTGAAGCAAGGAAAGACACTCATCATCGTGCTGGTCACGCTCATCATCGGATTCGGGGCAGGTTTCGTGCTGCGCCCGATCATCGTCCCCGTCGATCAGACGGCGATCGCCGCCGACTCGTCCGGCGCCGGGGCGCCACTGGGCGAGGCTCGCGGCACGCAGTATTTCGCGGCGCATCTCGATGAAGCACGGCAGGTCGTAGCCCAATGCGCGGAAGGCTCGGTGCGAGGCAACGAGTGCGCCAATGCCGAACAAGCCGTCGTCGAGGCGGACGCAAGGGCGCGGCACAAGCGGTTCTCTGGTAATTGAAGCGGTATTCCCTGCCTTCAATTCCCCTGCGCACGGTGCCGGCGAAAGGCCCGGTCGGTTTCCATGAAGCGGGCGAGCATCGGCGCGACCAGCTTGTCAGGCGGGACTGGCGATCCCCCGGTCTCGGCCGCGAGCGCGGCGGCGTAGGCTTGCAAGTCGCGATGCACGGCGGCGGGCAGCTCCACGGAGAGTTTGACCGGCCGATCGTCGGCCAGCGGCCCCAGCTTCAATTTGGTCATCGCGTGGCTCCGATCTTTTCAAGCACCAGGTCGCGCGTAATAACTACGCGCAACGGATGCCCCGGCCGGATGGTGAGCGTCGGCTGCACGTTCAATTGCCGCCGCACGATCTGCTGGCCGGTCTGGTTGACGGTGTCCTGTGAGCCGCGGCGCAACGCGCGGGTAAGGTCGTCCTCGCTGTCCGCGCCCAGCTCTGTCCCGACGCCGAGCAAGGTCGAGACGGCGGCGGCTTTCAGGAGATTGCCCCAATGCTGGTTCATGCGATCCTGCAAGCCGGCATAGCCGGCCGCATCGGCGCCGGGCTGGCGCTCGAGAACGATCGAGCGGCCGTCCGGCATGATGAGACGGTCCCAGGCGAGCAGCACGCGGGTCTGCCCGGCGGCGATCTCGCTGTCATACTCGCCGATCAGGCGCGCACCTTGCGGGATGAGCAGGATGCGGCCCGTAGGGCTGTCATAGACGTTCGCCGTCACCTGGGCGGTGATCTGGCCCGGAAGGTCCGAACGGATGCCGGTGATGAGGGCGGCCGGGATGATGCTGCCGGCCTGCACGATGTTGGGCGAGGCCGGCGCGGTCACGTGCTCGACGCTCACCGTGCGCTGATTGGACGCCTGCGCCATGAAGGCGCGCTTGGTGGCCTTGTCGCCTTGTGCGACCTCCGAGGGCTGCGGAGCGGCAGCGTCGGGCGTTGCGATTGCGAGGTTCGGCAGCGAAGGCATCGCAGCGGCCCCGGCGCTGCTGCCGCCGAGGAACACACCGCTCATGCGCGCCGCGTCGCGCTCCTGCTGCGCGCGTTGGCGGGCGGCTTCCTCGGCCTGGGCGCGCGGATCGGGCTGGGCGCCGATCGGCGGGACCGGGACATTCTCGCCGCGCTGCTGCGCCGAGACGATCGGGCCGCCGAGATCGCCGGGAAGCGGCGGGCCGAGTTTCGGCGCCTGGCTATAGTCGCGCGGTCCCGACGTGATGGTCTCGGAGGTGGCGCGGCTGTCGGTGCTGTAGAGTTCCTTGGCCTCCTTCTCGCCTGCCGGCTGGAGCGCATAGATCAGCGAGCCGCCGATGCCGAGGCCGGCGACGACGCCGATGGCGGCCAGCGCCTTGCGCGACAGGCGCATGACGCGCGGCGGATCGCCACGAAGCTGGAAGGCCCCAGGATCGGGGCGCGGTGTTTGCGGCGCGGCCGTCTCGGGCGGGGAACTGTCGGCCGGATCGGTCACGGCCGCCCCCTGCGCCCATCATCGCGCACGATGCGGACGCGCTGCTCACTGCGCCGGTCGCCTAAGCGCAGCTCGGCGGCGGCGAACAGCCGGTCCACCACCATGTAGCGGGCCTGCACGCGGTAATTGACCAGCTCGGCGTCGCCGGCAGCGCCGGTCACGAACAGCGGCGGCATCTCGCCTTGCGAGATCCCGGCCGGAAACTCGATGAACACTTGGGCGGAATCGTCGAAGGCGCGAACCGGCTTCCACGGCACGCGGTCGCCCTCGATCCGGTAACGGAAGTTGAGCGCCGCGAGGTCGAGGCCGGTCGCGACGGGGGCCGAGGCCGCTGCTGCGGCGTTAGCGCCGCGCAGCGCAATGAGTTGGTCCTGCGGATAGGTCCACGAGACCGAGGCCATGTATGTCGATGCGGTCGCGCGCAATTCGATGTGATAGGTGCGCCGGTCGGTATTGATGACGAGGTTCGTTGAAATGTCGGGCCGCGTGGGCTTCGCCAGGATATGCACGCGCGCCGTCGCGCCGCTCCCGCTCACGGTGTCGCCGATGATCCAGCGCACGGTATCGCCCGCCGCGACCGGCCCCGGCCCGACAAGCTGCTCGCCCTCCTGCAAGGTGATGTCCGTCACCTGACCGGGCGCGGCATAGACCTGATAAAGCGCGCCGTCCGTCCAGGGATATTGCTGGATGGCATTGAGGAAACCGTCACGCACCGGCTGCACGCGAGCGGCGGCATTGGCCGCGCCGACGCGCCTGCGCGGATCGGCGGGCTCGGAAGTCGCCGCCCCGACCGCGACTGGCTTCAATTGGCCGGGGAGCGGCAGGGGTTCGGGGATCGTCACCACCTCGACGGCGCGCGGCGGTTCCGCGGCCGGCGTCGCCGCGATCTCGCGCGGCGGATCGTCGTAGGCGATGGCGGGCGGCTTCGCCGATGTGGTGGCGCAGCCGGCGAGCGCGGTGGCGGAGACAAGCAGGACCGCCGCGGCGGAACGGCGAAATGGCGTGTGCGTCATTGCGACAGCTCCCTTGACCAATTCAAAGCGTTGACGAAGACGCCGAGCGGATTCTTGCGCAGGGCGTCGGGGGTGCGCGGCGGCTGCACGACGATGGTGAGGATCGCCGACCAGCGTTCGGTGGCGGCAAGGCTGCCGTCCTGATAGCGGCGCTCGGTCCAGGCGACGCGGAAGCTGTCGGGCGATGCCCGGATCACGCTCGACACGTCCACCGCGACCTGCACCCGGCCGACATTGGCGAAGGGGTCGTTGGCGCGGGCGTAGTCGTTGAGCGCCACCGCGCCCCGATCGGTCGTGAAGTCGTAGGCGCGCAGCCAGTTCTGGCGGACGATCACCGGATCGGCCGGGATCGCCCTGACCTGCTCGATGAAGCGGGCGAGATGGAACGCAATTTGCGGATCGGTCGGGCGATAGCCCGCCTCGGCGGGGGCGACGGCCTGGGCCTCGCCGAGCCGATCGACCTGCACCACCCAGGGCACGATATGCCCACGCGCCGATTGCCAGACGAGACCGGCGGAAAGGCCGCCCGAGAGCGCCAGCGCGCCGAAGAAGGCGAGGCGCCAGTTCTTCGCCTGCACGCGCGCGGAGCCGATGCGGTCGTCCCATTGCTGGGCTGCGCGCTGATAGGGTGTCGTGGGTTCGGGCGTCTGGCCGTAGCGGATGGTGGGGCGTCGGAACATGGGAGGTCAGTCCTTCTCTTTGATGTCGGGACCGGCGCCGCCGCCGTGGCTGTCGCCAGCCTTCATGGTGTGGGCGAGGACGGTCGCGCCGTGGCTGACGGCCTGGCGGCGTTTCATCGCGGCGGCCCATTCAGGCTGGGCGGATGCGCCGGCCGACGCGGAACCGCCAGCGGTTGCAGCCGCCGGGGCGGCGGATGCCGGCCCGCCGGTGATCGTGCCGCCGGTTGCGGTGAATCCGGCACGGGCGCCGGAGCGGAAATTGGACTTGATCGCCTCGCCGCCCTTGGCGGCCGCCTTGCGCAAGGGCGAAAGGACGGCGTTCGCCGCGCTTCCCGCCGCCGCTTGGCCGACAGCGGCCATGCCGCCCGCAACAGCGCCTGCACCGCTCTTGCCGAACGAGCCGAGGCTGTAGGCGCTGGTGGCACCGCCTGCCATCTGAGCGCCACCAC
>FWWL01001052.1_pt1 | contig 69213 bp, 64 predicted proteins | sample 2228331 | NCBI WGS metagenome assembly FWWL01 (sample SAMEA103939775, study PRJEB20133) | metagenome
GAAGTTTTGACATTGAACTTGGGCGTTGTCCAAAACAGAAATGGACTGCGGACGCTAACGACCAAGAATCCCGCGGCTTTAGCCATGTGGAGTGTCAATTGTCCTTCCTCTTAACATAACGCATAATCCCTACTACACATATTCCTACGGAAGAACCAATGAGTATGGGTACGGTCCATTTCGAAGAAGAAGGTTCAACTGGAATAATTGGCGGACTTTTTAACGGAATCTCCGTGGATTGAAGGAACGCAAGCTCTTTAGAAGCAGTGGAAGCTGTCTTGGTTGGGGAGCATAGCGGATTCTCCCAACCGGCGCCCTTCTTTTTAAGAAAAAATAAATACTCCTCCCCGATCTTACTCGGTCCATTTAATGAACCCCAAGTAATATTCTCCTCCAGTGTCAATTTGTTGACTTCAATTTCCTTGAAGCTTCGGACGACCGTAATATCGATCTCGTTATGATCCTTGGTCCGGGTAACACCTTCTACATGACCGATTATGATACCATCGTATTTCTCATAGGCCGTTTCAGTGGAAGGCATCTGAGCACAGGATAGAGCAAAAGAAGTATGCGCGGGAAGGAGAAACATTAGCAGAAGTGACGTCAGCAGCCATTTTTTCATTTCATCACCGTCCTTTACCTCTCAAACGTTACATACAACCATAAAGTTACATACTGGCACCCCATCATTGGGATATACAGTTGAGTTCGTTATTGGTATAATCCGTAGAAACTCTTCTAAGGAGCATAAGGAACATGACAACAATAGGCTGCTTCCACGCGCATTATTCGAATATTGAACATATAGAGAAAGCACTTGCTGCTTATGAAGTAGAATTAGTGCATTTTGTTGATCCCGGACTCGATCGGATGACAAAGGATGCGGATTTCAATAACGATACAGCTGAGCAAAAAGTGATAGAAACCATAGAATGGATCAGCAAATGTCATGTGGATGCGATTCTGATAACATGTACCTTTTTTACAGCTGTCTTACAAAAAGAGCTCCTGAATCGTTATTCCATTCCGATCTTCAAATTGGAGGAGCCTTTGTTCCATGATACTTGCGCGATACAAAAGCCAGTCATCCTGGTGTTCACCAACCCGAATACAGTAGAAGGTACCCTGCAGCAATTGAAGTATTATTCCGCTGTAATCGGGAAAGGGATTCAAGTGGAAGCTCAACTGTTGGATCATACCTTTGAGCTTATTATGCAAGGACGGAAACAAGAATACATAGCCGCAGTAACGGGAGGGTTGAGCCGAATTGCTGCAGAGCACCAGGATCACCATATTGTTGCAGCCCAACTATCCATGGTTCCTGCAGCCGAGCAGGTTGAACAGTTGACGGGAAGGTGTATAGGAAATTCGTTAGTAGCCTTGGCAGGACATTTGGAGCGGAATTTATCCCTCAAACATCGTACCTTTGAATAATAGTGGCACGCAGTGTATTCAAGATAGCTTTACATTGAAAGGAGCACCCTCTTATAATGGAGTGGTGCTCCTTTTTCGTCATATAATTAGGATAATAACTCCGGAATTGAATGCAGGAAAAACCTTGGAATCCATATAAAAAGTATGAGGTGGAAGCGACGATGGCCTTGCAACGAATAACCGGTTCCTGGTTTGATTTTTTTCATTGTAACCCTTATGAGGGTGATATGTGGAATGCCGCCACACAGAAGTTCACTGCAGAGGACTGGGATCTCAAGCTAACCGAAATGGCCGAGGCCGGACTCGATACTCTCGTTCTGCTGAGCGTGGCGCTGCACGGCAAAGCCTTTTACCCTTCAGAAGTGCTTCCTTGGAGGTGGGACACCGTATGCCCGGATCCGTTGGAGGCGGTGCTCAAGGCCGGCGATCGGCTGGGGATGCAGTTGTTCCTGGGCCTCGGCTTTTTCACTACCCCGATTATGGGCAGTCTGTCTATTCAGGGCGATTCCTCACAGCTTAGGCATGAGGTCGCCGAAGAATTAATAGCGCGTTACAGTCGCCATCAGTCTTTTGCTGGATGGTACTTTCCGGTGGAGGCGGCGATCCATACTTATTTTCCCGATCCTTATATCCGATATGCCAACGAGTTGGCTAACTTCTGCCGCAAGCTGGGTCCGCAAAAAGTGCTCATCGCTCCATACGGGACTCGTTCTGTCGTTGCGGACGATCGGTTCGTGAACCAAATCCGATCACTGGAAGTGGACTTCATCGCATACCAGGATGAAATCGGTGTAAACCGGACCACATATGAAGCCGCCGACGAGACGTTCGCACGGCTGAGGGACATCCATGATCGTGCAGGCAAGCAGCTGTGGGCGGATATCGAGCTGTTTCGTTTTGAAGGCAAGGTGCTTCATCCAGGAGCGTTCGAACGGATCAAGCGGCAGCTGGAAATTGTATCGGTCTATGCGGATAAGGTGCTGTGTTATCAATATCTAGGCCTTATGAACAAACCGGGAAGCCCGGTGCACGCTGGTCATGAGTCATCCGTCCGGCTATATGAGGACTATACAGGTTGGATGCGTGAGCAGGGGTTGCTCTGATCGCATTCTATGAATTCTACTCTATTAAATATGTAGATTTTGTAAGAAAGTCTAGATTTCCTCCTAGGCATATTGTATACTACAAAAGTACCTATATGTAACCTGTATTATAACATTTAGATACAGGAACATAAAGGAACAATGTAATCGCTTTCGAAAGTGCATTGATTTACTCAAGCTTTGCCATTATCTAATACTGGAAAGGGAGTTAATTTTCGAATGAAAAAATTACGCCAAATCGCCGCTCTCACCCTGGTCTCCTCATTGATTTTGAGCGCATGCGGAGGCGGATCCAATGATCCGAAACCAACAGAAAATCCCGTCGGAAACACAGATTCATCCACTGCCAAGCCTAAGTTGGAGCTGAAATGGTTCATTAATGCTCCGAACAACTCGCAGCTGCCTGCAGGGGACCTGGACTTTGTCAAGAAGGCGATCGACCAGAAATTCAACGTAGATTTGAAAATCGAACACCTTGCAATCGGAACGGACTATACGAGCAAAATGAATTTGAAGCTCAGCTCCGGCGATACTCCGGACCTTTTTATAGCTAGCGGGGTCGATTCCCAGAAGTACATCCTTGACGGAGTCGTTGCGGACATGACCAAATATGTCACCGCCCAAACAATGCCGAACTACTTCAAATACTGGGTCACCCAAGACGAATTGAAACGGTACCAGGTTGAAAAAGTGTTCAAACGCGCGCCTCTGCCTTTCGCGAAGACGCAATATCAATCTTATTACGTGAGAAAAGACTGGCTGGACAAGCTGAATCTGAAAATGCCGGAAACCTATGATGACATGTTGACCGTAATGCGAGCGTTTGCAACCAAAGATCCGGACGGCAACGGAAAGAACGATACTTACGGATATACCGCAGCTGGTTCATCCACAACTATACCGAGGGATTTCCCGCAATTTGCCAACAACGGATTGATTGCCGCTTTCATGTTAGAGGGAGATCAGTTTGTAGATGTAGGCAGTGACATTAGAATGGGAAAAGCACTGGATGACCTTAAAAAGCTCCTGATCGAGAATGTGGTCGATCCCGACTGGTTTATTAATAAGGGCGGACAGCAAGTGGAAAAAGCCCAACAGGGCAAGGTCGGAATGATCTATACTTCTGCACGTGAATTCGCTTTTGACAACCATCCGAATAGCATCCAACAAAAAACGAAGGAAGTTACAGGCGTCCAGACAGTTGATTGGCAGCCGTTCAATCCTTGGGCCAAAACGGGCGTATTCTCCGAGGCGCTCCCAGGCAACCCGTTCCTGTTCGGTGTGAAAACCCCTGAAGATAAAATCAAACGTTCGGTGGAAATTCTTGACTGGTTGTTCAGCCAGGAAGGCTACCTTATGACGCACTACGGCATCGAGAACAAGCATTACAAGAAAACCGGCAATAAAATCGAGGTTATTCCTGACGTATTCAAAAAGGATATTACGGATGTCGGCAATTTCCTTAATATTTATGGATCCTTCACCCCAACGAACGATTACGGCTTGATCGGCTTAGAGCTTGCTGATTCTCGTGAAACGGATCGGGATCGTAAAATATTGGAGAAGCTGAAGTCTTATAAATATATCCCTTCGATCGGGACGAACGTGTCAACCCCGCAGGGTGTCAATTTGGCCGATTTCCGCAAGCAGATGAACCAGTTCCACGTCAACATTGTATTTGATGAGAAGGATGCATCCAACTGGCCGAAATACCGTCAAGAGATCATGACCAAATACGGCGGTAAAACGATCTTTGAAGCGTATGCCGAACAGATCAGTTCCGCTCAAGGCAAGACTTTCAAGTTTAAAGCTGAGAATTAATACGCAATTGTGCAGAAGAAAGAACCTGGCTTTAAGTTAGCCGGGTTCTTTCTATACATTTGAAAGAGGGAGCTCACATAATCTTCAGTTGCTCCAAACATGCCAGGGTAATATTCTTGGCGGTCGTGCCGCTGCTGTCAACATTGGTTGCGAACACCCATACAGCCTTGTCGGTCTCCACATAGCCGACATACCAGCCGAGGCCCAAATCTGACAACCTCGTGCCCGTTTTGCCATGAACCGTGTATGCGTCCTGTTCGTTGTCGATCATCATGCGTTTGACCGTTTTCATCGTTTGCTCATGAAAGGGCAATGTCTCTTCCACCAGCTGCTCTATGAAATCGGCCTGCTCTTGTGCGGAGATGGTTAGACTGCTGTTCAACCAGAACGTATCGATCCCGCCACTGATGTCTTGATTGCCGTATCCGATACGACTCAGGATGCTCTGCATCCGCGCAGGGCCAATGTCCCGGGCCAGTGCTTGGTAATACCAAATAGCGGAGTGCCTCATGGCGGAAGCTAATGTGTGGTCCCGGTTCCAGACATCGAACTCCCGGACGACCCCATCCCAGCGCTTGACTTCGTATTCATCCACCACGGCGTGTTCTTCCAAGCCGATTAATGCATTCGGAACTTTGAAAGAAGATTCCGGTGTGTAGCGATCGTCGCTCCTATCGAGGTTATAGGTGTAGATTTGTTCCGTCTTCAGGTTCTTGATTACGGTCGTCCCTTGAATACCATGGAATATTTCCTCGACATGGAGTTCTTTTACACCAGACTTTGTGCTTGCCGAGCTCTCGATACAACCAAGGGGGCTCGTAAGCAGCAGCGCAATCATTAGTAGAAGTACAACCTTGACTCTGTTCATCTTGCATTCCTCCTCCAACATTAGCATAATGGCAAAAACAGATTCCAACGAAATCAAGTTCGTCGTGTTGAGTATACGGGTATCTATTTGAATCCAAAATAGCAGTTTTCTAGAATTGTACCCGTACAGTTCGGTAGGAAGGGGACGATAAGGATGCTATACGAAGCCATAGTGAGAGAGATGGAGCAACGCATTGAGGATGGCTTTTTGAAGCCGGGGAACAAACTGCCTTCCATTCGAGCTTTATCCCAAGACTTCGCTTGCAGCAAGAATACGGTGATTAAGGCGTACGATGAATTAGAGAAGCGACATATGATCTATTCCGTGCCCCAAAGCGGCTATTATGTCGTGGAGGGCTACCGAATCAAGGAGAGAACGGACGAAGCAAGTGCCCGAATTGATTTTCATTCCGCAGGTCCTGATAAACAGGCGATGCCTTACCGAGACTTCCAGCATTGCATTAATCAAGCGATTGAACGGTATAAAGAAGATATGTTCACTTATTCGGATATTCAAGGGCTGCATTCGCTGCGGGTACAGCTGGCCCGGCATCTGCAGGATCTGCAGGTGTTCACGGTACCCGAGCGAATCTATGTGGTGACCGGCTCACAGCAGGCTCTGCATCTGCTCGTATCCCTGCCTTTTCCCAATGGGAAGCGCAATATTTGCCTTGAACAGCCTACACATGCCGGATTCATCGAATCTATCAGACAGCATCAAGCAACGGCTTACGGGATCGAAGTGGGGAGAACCGGGATCGATCTGAAGCGATTGGAGGAGCTGTTCCAGCATCACGACATCAAGCTATTCTACATGGTCTCCCGATTTCACAATCCGACGGGTTACAGCCATTCGAACGAGGAGAAGAGAAGGATCGTGGAGCTCGCTCAGCAGTACGATGTGTACATCATCGAAGACGACTATATGGGCGATCTCGATCCGAATATGAAGGCGGACCCGATGTTTGCTTACGATCCCTCCGGTAGAGTCATCTATGTGAAGAGCTTTTCGAAGGTTATGCTTCCCGGCTTGAGACTCGGTCTCGCGGTGCTCCCCGATGTGCTGCAGCAAGCTTTTCTGCAGGCCAAATTCGCTGCGGACGTGCATTCGCCGATGCTCACACAAGGCGCGCTAGAGATTTACCTCCAGAGCGGGATGTTCCATGCGCATATTGATCGGATGAGACAGATGTATAGCAGAAAGGCAGCCCTCCTGCAGCAAGCGTTCCAAAGATTCCTACCCGCTCCGGTTATTTATTCGGGTTCGTTATCCGGGTTCTACTCCACAATTGAATTGCCTGTACCGCTGAAAGCGAAACAGCTGCTGGACCACCTCAAACAGGATAATGTGTTTGTGGACGATGCTGAGCGTATGTATCTCCCTGAATTTGTAAAAGACAATGTGATTCGCCTCAGTATCTCTCAAGTGGAAGAGGGTCTAATCGAGAAAGGGGTTCAAAAGATATCAAAAGGGATCGCGGAACTGCTGAACCAACGAACGCAAGTGAGGTTTGTGACTCAGGCTTCCAATTTAAATTCTTGATTCCGAGAGGTTTTGAAAGTTATATTGAAGGTGAGAATAGTGGGCTGCACATCCACACAATAGAAGGGATGAATTCAATTGGTAAATAGTATTACTGTTGAACAGTGGGACGATAGACGCCCGCATGCAGGCAAGGTGTTCGCTGCCGTGTTTCCACATTCAGATGATTTTACTTTTTTCGCTGGCGGGACTCTATTAAAAATGATTAAAGAAGGCTATAAAGGGTATTTCATCAGGTTAACGAATGACGAAAAGGACTCCTATGATTTATCCATTGGTGAAACCATCTACCGAATCGAAAAAGAAACCCAGCAAGTTGCCCAATTGTTCGGAATCGAGAAGGTATACGATTTCAATTATAAAAATCATTATATGGATTACACGCAACTAACCGAAATACGCCATCGTCTGATTACTCTGTTCCGATTCTTAAAGGTGGATACTGTCGTTTCGTTTGATCCTTGGGGACACTATGAGGAAAATCCGGAACACTATCTTACGGGTAAAATTGTCGAAGCCGCTTGTTGGATGGCTGGCCGTCAGTTGGATTTGCCTGAGCTAAAGGACATGAACCTGCTCCCGCATTTTGTAACTGAGAAATATTATGTTGCCCGCGGCCCGCAGCTTACAAACAGGGTCATTGATATTACCCCTGTGCTTGATATTAAGCGACAAGCCATTGCCCTTCATGCAACGCCGATTGATAATATGTGGAAAGTATACTTGGAAAAACATCCTAACGATTCAGGAAGATTTAAGACCAAGGAAGAGTTTATGGAAGTCATTTTTATAAAGGAATTCTCTACACCCCTGGAAAATTTACAATACAATGAAAAATTTCATTATATCGGACCTTCGGAATATTAAGAGTAAAGGAGTCTTCTAAATGGGTTTTTACGATATGCTGGGAATTAAGAAAATCATAAATGGTTGGGGTACGGTAACGATGATAGGGGGGTCATTGATGGACCCTGAGGTTGTAAGCACAATGAATGAAGCTGCTCGCTCCTATGTTGATATCCCAACACTCCATAAGAAGGCTGGCGAAAAAATAGCAGAACTACTAGGTTGTGAAGCTGCTAGTGTTACATCGGGAGCATCGGCGGGAATTGCCATCTCTGCTGCGGCATGTATGTCCAAAGGAGATGCCTCTAAGGTGTTGCAATTACCGGACACGACAGGGATGCCCAATGAGGTACTAATGCTCAAATCCCATAGAATTCTGTATGATCAGGCGCTTTCACTATCAGGTGCTAAGATTACTGAAGTCGGTGTTACATCCTCTGCCAGCCTAAAGCAGATTGAATCAGCAATATCTGAGAAAACCGCATTATTCTTTTACGTAGCCGAAGCTGAAAGAATGAGAGGCTCCATACCTCTTCCTGAAATTGTCCAAGTACTCCGGAAATATAATATCCCTGTTGTGGTCGATGCAGCTGCGGAGCTGCCGCCCAAAACAAATATTACCAAGTATTTAAGGCAGGGTGCGGATCTGGTTATTTTTAGCGGCGGAAAAGAGTTGCGAGGTCCCCAATCCTCAGGGATTATTGTAGGCAAAAAGGAGCTTATCGACTACTGCGATGCTAACAATTACCCCAATTATAGTATTGGACGCAGTATGAAGATTGATAAGGAAACCATCGCAGGAATCGTAAAAGCTGTGGAGCTTTTTGTAAAGCGTGATTACGATCTTCTAATGGAGCGTTGGGAGGCCATGGTATCCGAAATGATCACGGAGCTGTCAACAATACCAGATGTCCAAATACGACGAGGTTTTCCTACTGAGCCTGGGGTGCAGCCGGTTATCATTCCGAGAGTATATATGAAGCTATCTTCTATTAGTGCAAAAGAGCTTCAGAAACGCCTAATTGGATTGAATCCAGCAGTCTATATAGATGTACAGGGTGATGAAGCCGTCATTAATCCGCAATGCCTGGAACAGGACGAAGTTAAGCTGGTTATTGAAGCTCTTAGAAATGCAGTGAAATAACAATTGAACATTCAAGCCAATAACCTGACCGGTGAACTACCGGTCAGGTTATTCTTACTGCGTTCCTTAATTTCTCTCATTAGTGCAGACTGTGTTGAAATTATCAGCAGATGAGCTATGTTATTTCCACTCGCCTTTAATATTGGCTGCTTTTAAACCGTCGTTCACTTCTTTGATCATCTGTGCGCCGCCTTTGTCCTTCCACTCTTTGACGAGCTTATCCCACTCGGAGAACGGACGCTGGCCGTAGATCATTTTGGTTTGTTCTTCGTACATATACTTCCAAAGGTCCGCTTCCTTGGTGAGGCGGGTTTCGGAGAACGTGGCCACTACCGGATTGAAGTAGTGCTTGGTATCCGTATGCATTTTCTCGAATTTCTCTGTAGCCGCTTTTAGAATCGGCACCTTGTAGGTTTTCGAGAACTCGTTAGCCGCATCGCTTGGCGCCCAGCCGGAGCTGTCCGGATAATAGTCGGACGGCTTCAACCCTTTTTCACCGCTTTCGAGCTTCAACTGACCGTTCTCCACTTTGTAGCCGGATCCGTCTTTCCCATTGAGCCAATCGAAGTCTTTGTTGCTAGGATTTCTTTGGTCGTTCGGATAAAATGTACGTCCGAAGTTGAGAAATTCCAATATGCGCTGCAGTTTTTCTGGATCTTTGGCAAGCTTCGCGTTCAACAGTGTAACGCCGGAGAAGCCTTGACCGGATGTGTAGCCTTGCGAACCGTCAGGCGCTTTGAACGGCGGGATCGGCTCCATGATCGCTTTTGGCGCAATATCGGACAAAGCCTGGGAATTCGGCTCGCCCATCCCTTTTGGGGTACCGATAAAGATACCGGCTTTTCCTCCGTAGAATTCGTTGTTCGTTTGTCCCCAGTTCGTGACGGCAAAGTCCGGAGTTGCCGCACCTTGTTTGTACAGATCGGCCAACCACATCAACAGCTCTTTGCGTGTTTCGGTAATTATACCTGGAACGTAATTTCCGTCAGTATCCTTATGATACCAAGCTAGAAAATCCCAATAAGCGCCCATATGATAAGGCGGATTAATATTGGATGACATGGCGAGGCCGTATGTGTCGTTCTTTCCGTTCTTGTCCGGGTCGTTCTTTGTAAAGGCTAACGCAACCGCTTTTAATTCGTCGTAGCTCGTAGGCATTTTCAAGCCGAGGTTATCGAGCCAGTCTTTGCGAATCATCGGGGTAAGGGCGTAGTTCACTGGAAAGTACCGGGGAATCCCGTACATTTTGCCGTCCACCATGACCGACTTCTTGATATTATCCGGAATGACCTTGAAGCTGTCGTACTTGCTCATAAATTCATCTACTGGCAGGAACGCGCCTTGCTTCGCCCATTTGGTGTAGTTCGCATCCTGATGATTTTCCAAGGTTATAATGTCTGGAAGCTCTCCGGACGCAACAACGGCGCTCAGCTTTTGCAAATAATCGCTAACGACCACGATTTGCGGTTTGAAGTCGATATTGAACTTCTCATTGATAAGCTCGATCCCTTTGCCATTCGATGGCGGAACGTTCCCTGCATAGCGGTAATCGATTGAGGTAACGGTGAACTTTTTGGACTTGTCATCTGTTTTGGCCCCTTGTGCCGCACTAGGCGAAGGCTCCACTTTCTTGTCTCCGGTGCCGCCGTTCGAACAAGCTGCCAGCATACTGACTGACAATAAGACGGCCGCTGATGAAGTTGCTAATTTTTTATACCGCATTGACTGTTCCCCTCCATTTTTTAAAAATACCACATTTCAAGACGATAAACCTATACCACCAGACTGCTCCTGTACTGGGAATGATTACCCCTTGACCGATCCGAGCATCACCCCCTTGGCAAAATGCTTTTGCAGAAACGGATACACGATCAAGATCGGGATGGTCGCCACTAGAATGGCCGCCATCTGTACCGTTTCCGCAGGAGGAGCATGTTCCGTCAGCATCCCGAGCGCCGTATTCGGCTCGTTGATGACGACCATCTGCCGGAGTACAACCTGTACAGGCCAATCAGCCGGATCGTTCAGATACAGAACACCTGTAAAGTAATTGTTCCAGTGAGCCACGGCATAGAACAACCCGAATGCGGCAAGCGACGGTTTGGAGAGCGGAAGAATGATTTTCAGGAACGTCTGGATGTCATTCGCCCCGTCGATTGTGGCCGCCTCATTCAACTCCTGAGGGATACTCTTGAAAAACTGGCGCATGACGATCAAGTTGTAAGGACTAATGGCGACCGGCAGAATCAACGCCCAGAATGTATTGAGCAATCCGGTTTCTTTAACGACCAGGTAGGTCGGAATCATCCCCGCGGTGAATAGAAGGGAGAACAGCACGAGAAACATCATCGCCTTTTGGCCGACCACTGGTCTCGACAATGCGTAAGCGAGAGTTGCGGTAAAGAGCAAGTTGACGAAGGTCCCTATTGCCGTTATTTTCACCGTCACCCCGATGGAACGGATGAACGATTTGGAGCTGAAGATGAACTCATACGCTGTTGTCACCCATTGCTTGGGGAAGAACAGGAAGCTGCTCTTCAGGAAATCTTTGTACGTCGAGAAAGACACGCTGATGACATACAGAAACGGAAATACCATGGCGCAGGCTACCAGGAACAGTACGGAATAGTTAATGATCGAGAACAGAGAGAAGGACACTTTCTTATGGGCAGGCATCAGTAAACTCCCTCCTCACCGAAACGTTTAGCTAGAAAATTGGCACCTAGTACGAGAATAAAACCAACGAACCCTTTGAACAGACCGACCGCCGTAGCGAAGCTGTAGTCGGATTGAACAATCCCCCGCTGGAACACATAAGTGTCCAACACTTCGCCAACCTCGCGGTTGAAAGGATTCAACATCAGGAAGATTTGCTCGAAGCCAACGTCCATGACGTGGCCTAATCGAAGAATTAACAAAATTACAATTGTGCTGCGGATCGCCGGGAGTGTAATGTGCCAGATTTGACGGTATCGGTTGGCTCCATCTACAATGGCGGCTTCGTATAGCTGCGGGTTGACTCCTGCGAGAGCGGCGAGGAAAATGATCGTGCCCCATCCGACTTCCTTCCAGATAACCTGCGCGATGAGCAGCGGCTTGAAGAAGGCCGGGTCGGTCAGCCAAGGAACCGCCTTCCACCCGAACACGTCCTGCAGGAAATGATTGACCAGCCCTTCGCCTTTCAGGAAGATGACGCAGATGCCGACGACTACGACCCAAGACAGGAAGTGCGGCAAATAGATAAGCGATTGAACGAGCCGCTTGTAAAAGGTGCTGCGCACTTCATTCAGCATCAACGCGAGCAGGATCGGAGCAGGGAAGGCAAATATGATTTGCAAGAGTGAGATGCTCAGGGTGTTCCATAACACGACCAGCACCTCTTTGTTCTCGAAGATCGCATAGAAATTTCTCATGCCGACCCAGGGGCTGCTGAACATCCCTTTGAACGGATTATAATCGTTGAAAGCCAGAACGAGTCCGAACATCGGAACGTACTTATAGAGGATGAAATACACCATGCCCGGCAAAGCGATCAGCAGCAAATACCGGTCTCTCCACACGCGTTGCCCGAATGTGCGGTTTCTTTTTCTTTTGGCGTTGGCAGCGCCGGGTAAAGCTTTAGTCATAGACGGTTCCATCTTCTAACCCCTATTCTCTCTGTTAGTAATGAAGCTGAAGTTTTGCAGTGTGGAGAAAGTTTTCACAATAGCGAGCTGTTAGGAAGAATTGTTCCATATAGGATGGTGCAGTGCAATTATCACTTGCTTGTCGCGGTTGTGCAAAAGATAAGGATCTGCATGAAAAGATAAAAAGCCCCCGGAATACCGGGAGCTGCACAGGTTTGGGAGTATTCGGTTCGTAACGAAGTCGGTATTTCTGAAGCTATTGACGCTCTTCGCGTATGTTTTTGCGGTACTGACCTGGAGGCACGCTCGTCACGTGCTTGAAGATTCGGTTGAAATTCGTGACGGACGTGTAACGAAGCCGCTCCGCTATTTCCTTGATTGGCTTCTCTGTATGGGCCAGCCATTCCTTGGCTTGTTCCATGCGTATGTGAATGAGGTAATCTCCGAACGACCAAGAAGTCTCTTCCTTGAAAAAACGGCTCAATTGAGAAGGGGACACTCGAATGGCTTCCGCCACCTGCTGTAAGGACATGTCCGACTCCATATTCTCCTTCATGTACAAAAGCGCCTGCTGGACGATCTTGGTCTGCTTGGGAAGATTCGCTTCCTCTAACGCTTTGATTACAGTAGGGAACACCGTTTCCTCAAACCATCCTTTTACTTCTTGAAGAGAAGTCATGGCATACAGTTCTTTGTACAAGTCGATTTGATAGTAGTTGTCGGAGTGCTGCCCCCATTCCTGCAGCAAAATATCGATTTCACCCAGCATATAAGCGAATAATCCCAAAACAGTCTCAGAATTGTGCACATACTGCGGCACGAAATTAATCATCTTCGCCAGATGCTCCTTGGCTTCTTCCAGATCACCCATAGCCAAGCTCTGCACGATCTTCTTCTGCCAAGTGACAAGCGACTGGCCGGACTGCCTGATGGAAGGTCCAATCGCGCCTTTAGAGATCGTAACATTATGCCCAAGCAGAAGACGGTAGCCAAGCAGTTCGGTCGCTTCCTGATAAGCGTCGCTGATGCTGCGGTATTCTTTATGGGCGGAGCTGACGGAGACCGTTACCGAGAAGTGGAATAACTCCTTCACTTTCAATCGGAACTGCTCGGCGATCTGCATAATTTCCCCGTCCGTAGTGTCCCCTGCCTTGTCAACGCCGATAATGACGGCAACCTGACCCGGAAGCGGAGTAAGTGTAATGCATGAGAACGATTCCTCGCATATTTCCTCAATCATTTTACGCAGCGCATACATCATTAAGGCACGGTCTTTGTCGCGGTACTCGTTCTGAAAGACCACATAGCGGTCCAAATCGACCAAGCAGACGTAGAACCAGTTTCCTTGAAGAGGGAAGCCGTAATGCTCGGTTTTGCGCCGTATTTCCTGCTCCGACATTTCCCCTCTAAGCATTTGCTGAAATACGGTTTCCTTCAGATAGGGCAGCTGCTCGCTCAGCTCGCTCTTCAGCTTCTCGTTCGTTTTCACCATTTGCTGAATGAAGGAATCCAATGCCTGCAGGCCATCCGTCGGCCCTTGTACGGACTTGGAAGATTCGCCCGAGATCTTGTACAACAACCGTTGAATCGGATAATAAAGCCGGTTCGATCCGACTATCGCCACCAGCAGCCACACCAAGACCAGGAATAAGACGACCACCCAGGTCAGCACTTGGATGGACTGCGCTTGATGGGTTAGATCCTTAATGGGTGTCATCGCAATATAAGTCCAATTGTTAAAGGAGGATTTTTGTACGGACGGACTGTAGGAAACCCCGTTTAATGTAATTTGATCTGCATTTCCCTCCGGCTGAGACCAGAACCTGAACAGTTCCGACGATTGTGTCAGCTTCACTCCCAATTCCTCCGTATTGGAGCTCATGACGATCTTTCCTTTGTCGTCAATGACGAGCAGCTGCCTGTTGCCTCCCAGCTGAACACGATCGAATAAGCCGGTCAGCTTGTCAGATGACACATGGAGCACCAATGTACCGTCAGCGGCATCGGAGTAATTGGCAGGCACGGGACGAAGGAGTAGAAGCTCGTTCTGGCCCGGATCGCTGTTCGGCGGTATAACGACAGCCGAATTGTATTTGGTCGTGCTCTTTTTAACCACATCGTAATAAATGAAATCCAAGTCGTTAATATAACCGTAGCGGGTTGAATATACTTTGCGGGTTTGATTGAAAACGAGCGAGACATCGTAAGGGATGTCCGATAAACTGCGCTGCTGCTGGATCGTGTCTATACCGGCGAAGATCTGAGACAGGTTTTGCTCGGGACTAGTCTTAACGGCTTGCTCCAACACGGCGCTAGTCGCTAGCTGCAGGGAGTTTCGCTCTAGTGTTTGCAGAAAGCTGTCAATCTGGTACTGGATTTGACCGAGGATGATCTGGTGATTGTGATCGACTTCTCTTTGCACCATTTTGGCAGCGAATAACGACGAGAACATTCCTAACAGGATTACTGGAACAATGCTCATCAGCAGCACGAATAGAAATAACTTTCGTTTATAAGTCGGTTGTTTAAGCCAGGAATGCATGCGCGGCCCCCTAATGCTCTCTCTGTGTGTCTGTATGTGGAGTGCTATATGTCTATTTTATCACATCGGAAAGCCAGAGCGGGGATTCGTTTCCTTGACAAGTATTGACTAGCATAACCCTGGAAGCTATCATCAGACTGATAAATAATCAGTGACATATAAGGTGTCACCAATACAATGTTACAATGCAGTCAAGAGGGGGTAGCAGAGTTGAAAAGGACGGATCGGCTGATGGCCATTGTGATGGCACTCCAGCATAAGTCTGAGAATGCTCAATCGTTGGCGGATAAGTTCGAGGTCTCAAGAAGAACGATATTGCGTGACATGCAATCCCTATCTGAGATGGGAGTGCCGTTGTACTCCATGAGCGGCCCAGCAGGCGGCTTTCATCTAATGGAAGGCTATCAACTCCCTCCGCTGCAGCTGGACTCCCAAGAAGCGTGGACCGTATTATTCGCACTTCAGGCTATTACGAAGATAACCGATACTCCTTTCAATCAAGCAAGATGGACCGTGATGAATAAAATAAAGGCCGTATTACCAGAGCAGCTACTGAGCCAGATTGAGCCAATGCTTCAGGTTGTTGAAGTAGAAGTGCCAGATCGTAAAGTGAAGACACCGTTGTTAACGGAACTGCTCGATCATGTTCAAGCTTCCAAATGGCTGAAGGTTCTCTATCGTTCGGAAAAGCATCACCGCTGGATCCCTATGCTTCCTGAGCGCATCTATACGGCCCATGGATTCTGGTACTGCGAAGCTTACTCGGAGTTGCATAAGGAGAAGCGGAATTTCAGGGTGGATCGCTTTGAGCAAATCGAAGTGATAGAGGGTGAGGAGTCTGATAGGATGGCGTTGCTGTCAGATTCACACTTGACTCACGCAGATAAGACATTGGACGAACAATCAGCCACAAAAATTATCGCGAATCTTACGTACCGAGGGGCTTTACTTGTTGAGCAGGATGTACACATCGGCGAGCGGGTGAGACAAATCTCGGATGACGAGTGGCAGGTCGAATTCATGTGTCCAGCCCCTGAATGGGAATGGGCTGTGCGGTTCTTTTTCTCACTAGGGATGCAGGCTGAAGTTATTGAACCTAGGCAACTGCAGGATGAGATCTATCGTTTGGCGAATCAATTGTGTCAAAGGTACGTACCGCAGCAAATGGAAGGAGTAAGGGACAATGTATAAGCAGCAAATCATACAGCGTGCCAAGGCGTTTCTTTATAAGAATGGGCGTTTGCTTGATCGGAAAAGGTTTGAATATTATTTTGAGGGCGGGACTAAAGAGGCTGTACTTGATGTGTTGAGAGCGTACCAGAATCGTGACGGAGGGTTCGGTAACGCATTGGAGCCGGATATCCGCGACCCGCATAGTCAGCCGGTGCCCACCGAGATGGCTCTTGAGCTAATGGCCGAAATGGATGCATTCGATCCTCAAATCGTGGAAGGCATATGCCGTTATTTGCGGGAGATTACTTTAGGTGAAGGAGGTATTCCTTTTGTTCTGAGAAGTGTAAATGATTATCCTCACGCACCTTGGTGGAGCACAGATAACGACCATAAACCTTCGATTAATCCAACGGGTAATTTGATCGGCTTGCTTTACAAGCAAAATGTGCGGGTTGAGTGTTTTCAAGAGGATTGGTTTGCGAGCAACGTGGAGTACATCTGGCGGTGCTTCCAGCAAGAGAAGCCTTCAGGCTTCCACGATGGCATTCAATGGATCACCTTTTTGGAGCATACGCCGGATAAGGAGCGGTCGAGCGAGGTTTGGCCAGTAGTCGATGAGTGGTTGACTAGCAGTAGAGCTATTGAGCTGGACTTGCAGGCGGAAGGTTATGTGCACCGCGTGTTGGATTGGGCTCCCGAACCGAACAGCTATGCGCGGAAGTTTGTATCGGACGATGATGTACAGCGACATCTGAAGGCTCTTGCCGCTGGTCAGCAGGAGGACGGTGGGTGGCCGATTAATTGGCCGGCTGTTAGTCCGGCTGGGGAGCAAGAGTGGCGCGGGTTTATTACGGTCCAGCGGTTGAAGACACTGAAGTCTTATGGGGTACTGTAAATTGGCAAAGTAAAAACTCAGGCTGTCGATATCGTTTCGACGGTCTGAGTTTTTAATGGTTATGCAGGCAGCTGTGGCATTATTGGTGCCCGCTTATCGTCGTTTCGCCAGCCTATTCTCTAAATAACTCACCGCTTGGTACATGACCGTCGCTACGATGGCGATGACGAACAGGCTTCCGATCACCAGCGTAAAGTTGAACACTTGGAAACCGTATATGATCAAGTATCCGAGCCCCTTTTCGGAAACGAGGAATTCCCCAACGATGACGCCGACCCAAGCTAAGCCAACGTTCACTTTAAGCGTGGAAACGATGGTTGGAATTGTTGCTGGCAATATGACTTTTCGGAACGTCTGTGCCCGGTTGCCGCCGAAGACACGTACTATCTTTACGTAGTTCGAATCCACTTCCTTGAAGCTTGTGTACACGACGAGCGTGGTGATGATGACCGTGATCGCTAGTGTGGTTGCGATAATCGACATGACATTTGGTCCTAATCCGACTATGAAGAGAGGTCCAAGCGCTACCTTTGGCATACTATTCAAGACCACAATAAACGGGTCCAACGTTCGGGCGAGAAAGTTCGACCACCACAGCAGTGCGGCGAGAGCGGAACCGAGCAATGTGCCGAGCAGAAATCCTACAATTGTCTCAAAAACAGTTGCTCCGACATGCGGCAGCAGCGAGCCGTCCAACAGCTTTTCCCATAACAGCTTTATAATTTTGCTCGGATAGCTGAACAGCAGCACGTCGATCCATCTCAGCCGTCCAGCAGCTTCCCAGCTGAAGAAGAACACCAACAATAGAAGTATTCTTGTCGTCCAGACCCAGCCTGTTTCGATACGCTTTTGAAGGATGAATTTCCGATGGATGCCGCGAATCCAATCGGTTTGTTTCGCTATTTGTTGTGAATCATTCCTCATTGCGGCGCCCTCTCTTTCTCTTGCTCCATCAGCTCGAACTCCTGCCAGATTTGTTTGAATAGCCCTTGAAATCCAACCTGCTCCCTCGCTTGGAACGGAAGAAGCGCTTGTATCGGCTCAGGAATCTGGATCACCTTGCGTATGCGGCCTGGGTTGCGATCCAGAATGATCACACGGTTGCTTACGGCTATCGCCTCTGAAATATCGTGCGTCACGAGCACGGCAGTTTTCTGGTGCGCTTTCAATGTCTCCACGACCAAATCTTCCAACTGGAGCTTGGTCTGATAATCGAGCGCTGAGAACGGCTCATCCAGTAGCAGGATGTCAGGTGATGTTGCCAGCGTGCGAACGAGTGCCACACGTTGGCGCATGCCGCCGGACAATTGTTGGGGATAGGCATGCAACACATTGCCCAGGCCCATTTCTGTCAACAGCTTGACGGTGTATGACTTCGTCTCCGTATTAAGCTTACCGTTCAATTCCAAGCCGATTACGGCATTTTCCAGGATCGTCCGCCAAGGGAACAAATAATCCTGCTGGAGCATGTAGCCCACACGTGTAGAGGGTGCTGTTATCGGCTGTCCTTGGATCCGCACCATACCGTCCGTCGGAAGGATCAAGCCTGCGATAATCGATAGGATCGTCGTTTTGCCGCAGCCGCTCGGACCGACCAAGCTGATAAATTCACCTTTGCCGACGTTTAATTGGATGTTTTCCACAGCTAAGGACGCCTCTTTATGCGTCACATAAACATGGGTTATGTTTTCTAATACAACGGCCGATTCCACAGGCTTACCTCCCCCGAACTAATACCCCAAAAAGTGAAGTGATTCTTTGGAGCTTATGCCGATTACTTTTTAACCGAATCGATTGCTTTTTGAGCGAATTTGGTGTTGACTAGCTTCTTGTAGTCAGCTTCCTGCTTCAGTTCGCCAGCCGCTTTCATGACCTCCTGCAGGTTTTTCCACTCTAGCTCGTCAACGATCGGATCGGTAGCGAAGGATGCCTGATCCTTGTAACGCTTTACAACGTTCTGCACAACTGCTTTGTCCGTATCTTTGAAGTAAGGCAGAACCGCTTCTGTGATTTCATCGACTGACTTGGCCGCTACCCACTGCTGGGCTTTGTATATCGCGTTTGTGAACTTCTGAATCGTGTTAGGGTTCTTGTCGATAATGCTGCTCTTCGTCATGAACACCGTGTAGGGCAGCTTGCCGCTTTCTACGCCGAATGATGCAATTACAAAGCCCTTTCCTTCTTTCTCAATCACCGTGGCTTGCGGCTCGAACAACTGCACGTATTCGCCTGTCCCGGACAAGAAAGCACCTGGAATATTCGCAAAATCCACGTTTTGAATGAGATTCAAGTCTTTTTGCGGATCGATGCCTTTCTTCTTAAGCGTGAATTCTCCCGCCATCTGAGGCATGCCGCCTTTCCGTTGGCCTAGGAACGTAACTCCTTTGAGCATGTTCCAGTTGAAGCCAGGCACCGGTTTTCTCGCTACGAGAAATGTTCCGTCTGTTTGGGTCAATTGTGCAAAATTGATAACGGGATCCTCCGAGCCTTGCTGTTGGACATAAATAGACGTCTCTGAACCGACCAGAGCCACATCGATGGCGCCCGACAGAAGGGCAGTCATTGTTTTATCGCCCCCTGGCGTTGTTTGCAGCTCGACCTCCAGACCCTCCTCCTTAAAAAAACCTTTGGATAACGCCACATATTGCGGCGCGTAGAAAATCGACCTCGTCACTTCTCCGATTCGCACAGTTGTAAGCTCTTCCTTGGATGAAGAGCAACCGGCGAGCAGCAGAGGAATGGTAAGGACAGCGATGAGCAACAGCTTAACGGCCGTTGATTTCATAGTCATACCTCCCGATGAACTAGTAGCCCTATATTCTATGCATTAGTCTAGTCGTGGGTCATTCGATTGTTGTTCAAATTAGAATATATTAATGCTGCAAAAAAGCAGAGGAGGGAACCTTGGTCTGTCTAGCATTTTGTTGTGGTAATATATGTATATAACTGCTGTGGGAGAGCGTCTCTAGGTTGAACACAATGGAGGAAGGTGACCGGAATGAGGAAATTTATGGTGATACGAGTTATTTCAATCTTAGCGATTTTAGTAATAATAGGGTGCACCTTTGCACACCTGACTATAACTTACCCTCGCGGCTTCTAGACAACTATATTATTCCATCCCTATTAACCAAACCGATTCAGAAAGAATCCGCATCCTCCCATTCTTTGCAAAATGTTTTACAAGAAGCAAGCAGACCGCCAACCTCTCCGGTATTAGAGATACCGCTATTTGCCAAAGAGATTTCCGGGAAAACTTACTATTTTGACAAGGAGAAAGCCTCAATTCCAAACAACGAGGCAGGAAGTATAACAACAGAATTAAATGGAATGAAGAGAACCTACAGCTTTGGATATAATGGGATCTATCTCACTTTCAATGACCAGGCACAATTATCTCCCTACAACCATGTTGTAGCGACAGCCACTTTTGATCAATCTTCATTCATTTTGCAGCAAAGATCGCTTCAAAACATACAGGACGAAATCATTAATTATACCTTTCAACAGAATAAGCTTCATTTAAAAGCGATCATTTTTATTTTTCAACAATAGGAGAAGAGTCTGTAGGAACTCTTGTTGAATAAGACAACCGCGGTTGCACAACGATGAATATCGAACGTGCATGTTTTGCCCTAAGTACGTGCAAACTTTGGAAGAAATAATCCGAAATGAGCACGAGGAGTGAATAGGGATGAATGTTGAACTGATGATGCAATCCATTCAGAAGCTTGCAAAGCCTTTCGATAAAGAAGAGAACAGGAGACAACTGATCGATCAGGCGGGCGGTGCCAAATACGTGCTCCTAGGAGAGGCTTCTCATGGAACCTCGGAGTTTTATACAGTTCGGACAGAGCTGTCAAAACGTCTTATTACGGAAAAAGGGTTCCGATTCATCGCAGTAGAAGGCGACTGGCCCTCCTGCTACTCTTTGAACCGTTACGTCAAGGGGTACCCCGATGCTGGAGCCGATGCAAGGGAAGCGCTCGAGGATTTCAATCGATGGCCTACCTGGATGTGGGCTAACCGCGAGATTGTAGAGCTTGCAGAGTGGCTTCGTGAGTATAACGCCGACAAGCCGGATAAGGCAAAGGTCGGCTTCTACGGGATCGATGTGTATAGTCTATGGGAATCAATGAACGAAATTCTGAAGTATCTCAGTACGAAGGACCCTGAGGATCTACAGGCGGCGAAACGAGCATTCGAATGTTTCGAGCCTCATGGCAGGGACGAGCAATCGTATGGAATTTCAGCTTCACTTTACGGTGAGGGCTGCGAGGACGAGGTTGTCGCCCTTCTTCGAAGGCTGCAGGATAAGTGGAAGGACTCCCATCCGGAAGATAAGGAGAAGGAACTCAGCGCCGAAATGAACGCACTGGCGGTAAAGGGGGCGGAGGCATACTATCGAACGATGATTCGTCATGACATCGATTCCTGGAACATTCGGGATCGCCATATGGTGGAGGCACTTGAGAGACTGATGGAATTTCATGGTGAAGGAGCTCGTACAATCGTCTGGGAACATAATACTCATATTGGGGATGCTCGAGCAACGGATATGGCTGAAGAGGGGATGGTCAACGTGGGTCAGTTGCTGCGGGAGAAGCGCAGCGAGGATGTATACGCTATCGGATTCGGCACATACGAGGGAACCGTTATAGCAGGTAAAGCTTGGGGGGCTCCGCTGGAAGAAATGAGCGTGCCGCCGGCTGTTCCGAATAGCTGGGAGGAGCTGCTGCACCGGAACGGAGCGAGGGACCAGGTTCTCTTTTTCAGCAAGGAGGAACCGGTTCTGGATGCGATCAGCATCGGTCACCGTGCGATCGGCGTCGTGTACGACCCTCAGCGTGAAAGGGGCAATTACGTCCCTACAGTCATTTCGAAGCGTTATGACGCTTTTATTTACATCGATCAGACGAAAGCTTTGTCTCCGCTCGCGGTTGAACACATATTATCATGAACATCAAATTTTGATCATAATAATTGCTTATTAAGCGCATGATAAATGCGGAGGTGATAGAACTTGGAAAAGAGAAATCCACCCGCATTTAAAACGAACAAATTTGCTAAGGATAAGATGGATGCCATTAAAGCGAAGAAGGTAGCAGACTATCCTCCGAGCTTGAATTCCATTCCGAAACAGAACAATCCGCAGTAGTGTATTTATAAACATATGCAAAAGGAATCAGCAGACACGGGGTGAATGCAGGATGGATAATAAACCGAAGGGACATGTTGAATTTAGGCAATCTCCCGTTAAGCTTGTTGCCGATTTACCTGGAGATGAAGCGATGCGTGAGCATCTGGATGAAACGATGCAGAACGATGGCTATAAGGGAAGCTGCTCCATAATCGATACCAAAAGTGAGGATCAGGAATAAACAATCAAGCTGCCGATATCCGGCAGCTTTATTCCATATTAGCAATCTATAAGAAATCATGATACTAGCATTATGATATAATAGGGGCATGTAATGCAACCTATTCTAACTCAGAGGTGATCTATTATGGCCGTTACAGCAAATCAAATATTCGTTAATTTACCGGTTAAAGATTTGAATAAAACGATCGAATTTTTTACTGCAATAGGTTTTGAATTTAACGCACAATTTACGAATGAGAATGCAACTTGTATGATTATTAACGAGAATATATTTGCCATGTTGCTGGTTGAAGATTTTTTCAAATCGTTTACCAAAAAAGAAATTCCGGATACTACAAAAAGTACAGAAGCAATTATCGCATTATCAGTTGAGAGCAAAGAGAAAGTGAATGAAATTGTTAATAAGGCTCTAGCGGCTGGCGGAAAGGCTGCAAATGAACCAAATGACCAGGGCTTTATGTATGGGTGGAGTTTTCAGGATCTGGACGGACATCTTTGGGAGTTTTTCTATATGGATGAAAGTGCAGTTCAAGGTTAAGTGAAAATGATGACAAATGAGCAGTCCTGCAGAGGACTGCTCATTTTGTTTAACTTAAAATATGGTTGCGATGTGGTAAAATTATCAAAATGATTATTATTTAGGGGGAACAAAATGCACCTCAATGATTTCAATACATTTATAAAAAGCAGCTTTGGCAACTTAATTGAACAGTTCAAGGAAGACGATGAGTATGGCTTTAATAATCCATCTTCGAAACAATTTTTTCGAGTAGGATACACAACGAATCTTACTCCAGAAGTGATAAAAAAATCAGTGGACCAAAATGTTCAGCTTATTATCACACATCATGATGCTTGGGATTTTATTTACGGTATGAAGGAGCAGTGCTCCAAGATGCTCGAAGACAATAGTATTTCTCATTTCTATATACACCTTCCATTGGATTTTGCTGAATTTGGTACATGCAACTCACTGTTAAAAGAAATAGGAGTATCAGAAATAATTCAACAGACTCACTTTAGAGACAATAAAGAAATCATCGGAATTGGACAATATGCTGAACCGATAACCTTCGAAGAGCTGGTTGAGAGAATCACTAGTAAATTGGGCGAAGATGTAAAGGCTTGGAAAAATTCAAATACTTTAATTAGGAAGGTTGGCGTAATAACAGGCGCTGGCAACTCTACTGCCTTAATCAGTCAGGCTAAGGAGGCAGGATGCGATGTATATGTAACAGGTGAAAAAACGCTTTATTCGGTGCAATATGCGAAATTCATTGGGCTAAATCAAATTGTGGGAAGCCATACATTTACAGAGATATTCGGTGTTAAATCTCTTGTAGAGAAGCTGAAAAATGAGTTTAACGAGATTGAGGTTATTTATCTTGAAGAGGAACACTTCGAGTAAGGTTCATAAAACACCGTCAACGGCTGGCCATCCGTTCTTGCATCCGAATAGTTGGACCATCCATGGTCACCCCATAGGAAATCGATTCTAGATAGCTATGTTGCCTACTCACATACTCTTCACCTTTGGATATAATCTGGTTTTTCTCAATGTAATAGGGAGTAAAAGACATCTCGATCCGATCACGATATAACGTAAGAAAGAGCAGTCCCGTATCAGCTTTCGGACCGCTTACATAGTCAGGAAAGAGAAAATTGCCAATTGAATAAGCGATAGGCTTCCCCTGATAGTACTCAAATCCTTGCAGCACATGTACATGGCTGCCGACGATTGCATCCGCCCCGGAGTCGATCATCTGTTTGGCGAACTCTCGCTGCCAAGGTTCAGGCCGATTGTTCATTTCGACTCCCCAATGAATGTAAACTATTAAATAATCGGTTTCAATTCGCTCCCGGGCGATAGCCTCCAACACCGGCTTGCGGTCGTACGCTTGTGCGATCCCAGGCTTGTTAACTCCCGCGAACCATTCTCCGGTAGGGATGAACCGAGAGAACGCGAGAAACTTAACCTTTTTTCCATTTAAGATCACATTTTTGGCGCTATAGGCTTCCTTAGCATTCATACCACCTCCAACATAGAGCAGTTCGGCTTTATCTAGATTTTCTAGTGTATCGAGGAACCCTTTCTGTAAGAAATCCATGCTGTGATTATTGGCTACCGAAACCATATCAAACCCTGCATTCTTTAGCCCAATCAGTGATTCTGGATTGGATTTGAAATTATAAATCTGATTCGTATCCTTGGCACTCTCTAGCGTTACAGCCGTTTCGAGATTGACGAAAGCGAAGTCCGCTTTTTCTATTTGCTCTTTAACGTGTAAGAATGGAAAGTCGGGACCATGCTGTGCTATGGCTTCTCTAACAGACCAGTCAAACATTACATCCCCTGCAAATATCAGATTTATCGGAACATCGATCTCGTAGCTGGATTGGGAGAAAAAGCTCGTTGATGGAGAAGGCATAGGAGCTTCCACAGGGCTGAGGTCAGGCGGATTCGGTGTTGTGCTGTCGAGGACAGGTGTTTGAGACTGCACCGGTTTCATTGAAACATTGTCAGCTGTCAACGGGACCTGGGAGAAATGACAACCATGTAGTACTAAAGAAATTAGCGCCATGATAAGGCAGAGAACCAACTTTCGACTCACTAAAATCACTCCCTTGTCTTGGAAATGGGCTTTGCAAAGAAAAAGGACCCGAGTGGGTCCTTTACTATCCTTGGTCGCCAGAGGTTCGCACTTGGTGACGCTCAATTTGACTAAACCATTTCTTAACCGCATAATCTCTCTCAGATTATTCGCTGCATAGGGTAATTATGACTTACGAAACAATCAACGTTATCTTGGTTCCAGAATAGTTGTGAACTATGTCGAACCATCATTTTAACTAACGGATTATGAAGCAGGCTGCCATAGGAGGTCCATTCAACAAACGGGCAGAATTACACGTGGATGCATCATTAAAAAAAGTGATAAATATGGAGGCATGGATGCACTGGATAAATGGAAGAAGCAAGTGATTAAACAAAAGCTGGAACATGTGAAAGCGGAAACGGGGGAACTATCTTTTCAGGAAGTTGAATTCATCACCACAGGATGTGAGAAAGATGTTTTGATTTTGGATAAGAAAACGGTAATTGCTTTCTTTCGTGACGGATTACAGTTAGAACGATATAAAGTACGACAGGAACTGATTCGCAGATTAGCAAGGCAGGAAGAGGCAGTTTTGCCAGAGTGCCTGTATATTTCACCAACCCAGAATTTCGTGGTGGAAACATACGTGCCAGGATATCGAAATACACCTCAGTATGTGGAAAAACATTTGGAAAACGCACAACAAATAGGTCGAGCAGTAGGAAGTTTTTTAAAACAACTACATATGACATCAGAACCAAGACTGGCCTTACAAACCAGTTTTGTACAACATGTTCGGAATGACATGGTTGAAGGGGTTAAGTTTCTACAGTCCAAACTGTCACAATCAGAGATGGAACAAGTGAAGGATTTCCTAAATGATTATTATGAAATTTCAACATCGGTTCAGACATGTATTGTGCATGGGGATTTCCACTACGATAATATTCTATGGGATGAGAGTACCGGTCGAATCGGAATTATAGATTTTAGTGAAGTTGGAACTGAAGATCCGGCATTGGATTTTATGTATATGTACTATTATCCTCAAGAATTCAGGCATGCGGTGTTCGAGGAGTATGGTTCAGAAGATGCAAAACTATATGAGAGAAGCCAAATGTACGACAGGATCTATGGTTTGTATGATATGGTAGAAAATATCCAGGGAAATCCCAGAAAACCAAACTTTGAAAAAGGGTACACAAGATTTTTTCGCAGATATCAAACCTATTAAACTCAGGAATTTCAAGTGATTTTTAACCTAACGGGCACAAGAGCTAACCACCAAGAGGCCGCTGACAAACATCTCGGCTTCATTCAACAAACGGGCAGAATAATGGAACAAAGAGGTAATCTCGGTTTTACTAATAAATTCCCACCAAGATTCACTTGGCTCTGATATCATTAAAATGAAACTACCGCGAAACTATCGAAGGGGAAACGAAAATTGAGTGAAAGAATTTTATTATTTAGAAGACCAGAAGAAGCTGCTATAACAGATTTACTGAGTATTATCGACTTATTAACTCCCTCGTGGTTTACTGAAAATGTTGTTGAGGATACGCGTAAGGATTTGTATTTTCAAGATGCTATTTGTTTAACAGTAGATGGCAGGATAGTATCCTTTATTATTTTTACAAGCTGGGAAGGGAATTTATATATAACACTGATGGCAACTCATCCAGATTATCAGCATAAAGGTTATGGGTCAGAACTGCTTTTATCATTTTTTTAACATGCAGACAAGATAGGATTTAAAGAAATTAAGTTACTAACCGTACCGCCAGAAGTGAAACCAAATTATGAAAGTACAATATCATTTTATCAAAGGCATGGATTTTACAAATCGAAGAGCTTTCGTGAAATTTGGGGTAGCGGTGCACTAGAATTAACAAAAATCATTGAATAGATGATTACGATTTCGCCATAGAAAAATTTAGCAAGAGACCTTTCGAGGCTGCCGATGATCAATCACTCGGCAGCCTTTGCTCACCTATCGGGCAGGATAGTTGATCAACAATAGTTATCAAACGAACGAGAGAAGTCGGAGTGAAATTGCTATTATGACATGTTTTTTTTACGAATGGTACCAATAATCCACAATAATAGTGGAATGCCTATGAGATTTATAGGAAATATCACCGAAACCCAAAACTTCGCGTAATTCATGGATTCGTTAGTGTTTCGCGGCAGCAGTGAAATTACAAAAACAATAGGCGCTATCAACCAAATGGTATGTTTCCATTTTTTTATGTGAAATAATTGTGCGGTACCATAACTGGTTATGAAAAAATAAAGGGATAGTTTAATAAAAATACCGATGATCCAAAGTAAGACAGCCAAAACATCGACGTTCTGGATAAATTCCATTACAGAAATATATGTCGCAGCGGAATAAACGGGATAAGTAAATTTAGCCGATACATTCGGACCAAAGACCATAATCACTAACAATGTCATTGCCAAAACAGCGACTGAAGCGGCTGCAACCCCGAATAAAGAAGAGATCATAGCTCGCTGGGGTTTAGACATAAAGGCTATTAACATGACCACCATAAAGGATTCTCCTAGGAAGGAGGCAGGAGTTAAGCTTCCTTTTACAATGGGTAAAAATCCCGAGTTGGAGTAAACCGGAAGTAATCTGAGCCAGTCCCAATCCTTAAAACTTAATAATAAGATGAGAACAACGCCTACCACACTGATAGGACCGATGATTTCGCTGCAACGACCGATACTTCTAAGGCCTCCGGTATAGGTGACATATAAGATAGCACCTAACATAATGAGAATAACAATCCATAATGGTGTCGAACTAAATAATGCTAGGTAGACAAAATCCGCATATTCCCTCAAAATGATTCCGGTCACGGAAACCCACATTAAAAAGTAAGGAACTAGTATGATTTTTCCTAGCCACTTTCCGAGTATCGACTGACTGTATTGAATAAAGGTTTGTTCAGGGTAAAGGAGGCTTAATTTAACTGCAACAAATGTAATAAATAAGCTGATCAGGGTTGCGAGGATCATTGAAATCCAAGCGTCTTGTTTGGCAAGAAAAACGGGGTCTGAGACGATAAAAAGTGCCGTCATCCCAAATTCCATCGTGAAAATCAGCCAAAATAGTTGATATCCGGAGATTTTCATTTTTTAATCTCACTTCCCTTAAATTGGAGTGGTGGCCCGACTAAGCCAATATATTTTAAATTTATATTTACATTGACCGTGACTTCTATGTCTGGAAAAATAGTATCCCACTCTCCTTTTAATTTGTTCCAATCACTTGGATGCTGACGATTCAAGGTTTGATTGAAACCCAATACATCGGTGCCATATTGTTTTTGAACTTTAGTGACCATTTCAAGAACATGCTTGCTAGTTTTCGTGTTGATCTTATTCTGAACAAGTTTCAAATTTTTCTGCATGCTAAGGTCCAAATTCGTATTGTTCTCTCCAACATGTCCCATTCCAGTTAGCTCTATCTCCATCTTCACCTTATTTCCTGGTGATATGCTGCTCTTTAGTTTGCTTCCAAACTTTGTAACAATGACGCCGACACTCCCACCTGCTTCGGGAATATTTTCCGCTAAGTCAAAGTAAGCTATTCGTTTGAGAATCCACTGCCTATAAGCGCCTTCAACAAAATTTAAATAACCGACTAATTTATAATCGTGGTTAAAAATAGCGCGACCATAAAATCGGATCGTTTTTTGCGGAGAGGCCCCCTGTACGATATCTACTACAGGCAAAGTCGGACAGCTTCCTTCGGCACTTGAGGCCATCATAAAGTCGAGATAGGATGTGCCCGTAGTACCTCCAACCGCTTTATGTATTTTGACTGATGCGACGGAAGGAATTTTCTCCAGAGGGTAGGGCACTTGCAAAGCTTCTATGCCTGTATTTCCCTTGACCACCCAAATGTCCAGTCGAATTCGATTGCCCGGATCTCGAGAAAGCGCATCCAGCATATCTTTGATTCCGTTTTTAGCCAGATTCTCTCCAATGTAATAATTGCGTCGATGACCGCGGGTTATGATTCGGGAAAGCTTTTGTCGCCCTTTTTGAATGGCGTCAAGAATAGTCTTGCCGCTACCCGACTCAATAAAGTAAGGTTTGTCACCACCGGCTCCTCCTTTTGAGCTTTGTTCTACCCTAGAGGGGATAATAAATTGAGCAGCAGTTAAATACGTTCCATCATCCTTAAGATCAGCCGATGCGGCAAGATCAAATGCTCTGTCCGAAAGTTCTACACGATCCCAACAGCCTGTAGTTAAAACGATACAGAGTATCAAAATAATGAACGCTGCCGAACGAAATATCATTTTGCTTCATCTCCATGGTCCCCACTTGGTTTTTGACCTTTGGGAATTCGTAATTTATTTCGGGTAGAACCGGATAACGGTATTGTATGCATATTCCACCTTGGCGCGCGGATTAATACATCCTTTAATTCAGTTCTTGTCAGTGGAGCTATCGGACTTAAATAGGGGACTCCAAATGACTCCAGATTCGTAAGGTGAATAAGGAGGAATAAAGATGCCATAGTAACTCCGTATAATCCGAACATCCCTGAAAAAATGAGCATAGGAAAACGGAGCACTCGAAATGCCGTTCCCATACTGAATCTTGGGGTGATGAGAGAAGCAATTCCTGTCAGGGAAACAACAATGACCATCGGAGCCGATACGATCCCTGCCTGAACGGCTGCTTGGCCAATAACTAGAGCCCCTACAATACTGACTGCTGAACCAGTCGGCCTCGGCATTCGTATTCCAGCCTCGCGTAAGCCCTCAAATAAAAATTCCATCAAAAATGCTTCAATGACCGCCGGAAAGGGAACCCCTTCACGAGCAGATGTGATGCTGAGCAAAAAATTAGCAGGTAACAATTGTGGATGAAACGTCGTGATTGCAACATAAATAGAAGGTAAGAATAGTGAGATTATTATCAATAGCATTCGCAACCAACGGATAAGGGTAGCGTAAATAAATCGCTCATAATAATCATCAGCCGACTGAAATGCGTTCCATAAAGTACAGGGGACAATCAGTACAAAAGGTGTGCCATCGATGAAAACCGCTACTTTTCTTTCTGCAAGGGAGGAGGCAACAATATCCGGGCGTTCGGTGTTCTGCACTTGCGGGAATAATGTGAACGGGTGATCTTCTATGAACTCCTCAATAAAATTCCCGCCAAGCACGGTATCGATTTGAATTTGACTGATTCGTTTTCGGACTTCTTCGATGATCGAATCTTTTGCGATGCCTTCAATGTAGGCGATGACAATAGTGGTTTTCGAAAGATTGCCGACGGTCATGGACTCCATTTTTAGTTTAGGGCTATGAATTTTCCTGCGAACTAGGCTAGTATTCACAGTAATGTTTTCTGTAAAGCCCTCTCTTGGACCCCGAATAGTAGTCTCACCTGAGGGCTCTTCAACGGCTCGCTGCTCGAAGCCTTTCAATTCAGCGATAACTGCATGGTTTACTCCATCCGATAGGATAACTACATTAGAGGATAAAATACTTTGTACAAGATCACCCATTGTCTCCGTTGTTTTTGTTTTTGCGATGGAAACCAGCTGTTGTTCTAACATCAAATCTACAGAGTTTAACTCCCCCAATCCGGGACGGGGAGTTTCTAACATCCAAGGTTTTAGCAAAATGTTATCTAATGCCTTGGTATCCACCAAACCATCCAAATAAACCAATAAAACATGGATTTGTCCGAAAATTTGTATACGCCGAAAGACAATATCATAACAATTTTTAAAAATATCTCTGATAATGAGTTCATTCTTTTCTAAAGATGTGCTTATCGGGTCACTGAGTGCTTCTTCAGGAGATGTACGGTTAGAACTTGAATTTTGTGCAGTAGACATGGCACTCCACCTCCTTTAGAACGTTTGCGACATAAATTATTAGCAATATGTTTATCATTTCTCAAACAACTTTGGACTATGCATATTTTGGAAGGACCAGTTTGACATCCCATTTTAATTTGGCGCAAAGTCGGAATTACCCCGACAAAGCAAAAAATCCATTCTTCGTTGGACATCCCACCAACTCCCAACTGCGACCGACCTATTACTCCGGATCATCCTAAATAGTGTTCCGCGTTCATTCGTGATCTAGAAGCTCAGGACTTACCACACAAACTTTGCGGCCCTTGCATGAAATAGTATCTGGTTAAACGGGGAACGATAGTTCAAAAAAAACAGCGACAGTTTAGGACTTGTTTTCTCGTCCATGGCTGCCGCTTTTCTATCATTGGAGTAAGTTAATACATATTTTTCGAAGTCTGAAGGATTACATCTCGAAAATCCGTGTGGGATCAACACTTCCAGTCATTAAGCTAACGCGGAACGAGAGCGAGAGCGTAATCCCAGTATAACGAGAGGTTATTAAGTTCAATCATTACGGATAAGGAGATATACGATCAAACCTAAGACAGGAAAAAACATAAGTCCAATTAAAGTAATTAGTGCAAATTCCTGACTCTTTCCTCTACTTACACAATCCCGATAAGCCCAAACAACAAGAGCGATATGAATCACTAGTAGAACGATGGAGATAAGTAAGAAAAGACTAACTATTTCCATGTACAAACCTCCTCAAAAGTAAAATAATACCTATTGTTACGTAATGGTGGGGAGGAGGTTGCAGAGTCCATATAAGAGTATCATTTGGTCATTAGCAAATATATGAAGAGTAATTCACTGAATTTTGCTGAAATAACGGAAACGAGAGTTCCATATCACAAACTAGGCTGCCGAGGAGATCCAATCGGCAGCCTTTTCTCTGCTCTGTGCCTTGAGGTAAGCCATCTTTTAATAATTCTTCTCCATCTTATTTCATGAATGCGCTATCGTAAATCGCCGAATTTTTCGATATTTCTTTTTTATCTAGGCAAACGTTGCATCAATGGTATATTGTAAAAAAAGTGTTGACCTTCGAGTTACTTTAAGGTGTATGATACTTCCATATAAATGAAAAACGGAGGGGAGATCATTGGACACACCTTATTTTAAATTTGACGGTGGATTTATTATGGTTCCGTGGAATCAGTTTGAAGAGGCTGTAGAGTGGTATCGCGAGAAAATGGGATGGAAACTAAAAGGTACAGGTACTGGCCCAGTAGGAAGAAAGGCTTTTTTTAAGCTGCCAGGTCCAGGACAAGCTAATCTGAAGTCGTTTGAGAGCAACATTGAGCACTTTACATTGGAAGGATATGCAGAAGGCAATTGCCGGTTCTGTTTTCGTACAGCGAATTTAGAGCAAACTCTACTTTATTTTAAGCAGCAAGGGGTCGATTGTTCTGAACCGCTAGAAATGCCTGATGGAACTTGGACTGCAGATATTAAAGCATTTGGAGGTGCTCGCTTAACTCTTAGTGAAGATATAAAACTAGAAGGGAAGTTTCCTGATTCACGTGTTATACAATATGCTGCAAAGCCGCTTTGGTTGGGGGTAAGTAATTTAGAGGCGGCGATGGAGTGGTATGAACAAGTTTTAGGTTGGGTGCGATCTAAAAAGGACTTTAAAGACAAAGGGTTTGCCTTGATGAGGGACGTAAAACAGAAGTGGGACTTCGTATGGTTAGAAGAAGTCTCATCAACGTCAGGTCGAATAAAAGCAAATCCCGGAGCCAGGCTATATTTTCATATTAAACAACAAGAGGACTTTGTTAAGACACATGGCTGGCTGAAAGCACAGGATATAGAAGTATCGAACATCGTAGGCGGGCGTTGGTAAGGATTTCATTTTTACGATCCGGATGGGAACAGGTTGAACGTTTGGACTTATTATTAAAATAGAGAAGGGGAGGTCCTGGTGCAAGATAAAATGACAATACAATCCTTCTCTGATCGAACGGGTCTCCCCTCTAGTACATTGCGTTATTATGAAAAAGAAGGATTGTTGCACCCGGATATACGAGCAGACAATGGATATCGTCTTTACCGAGAGGAACAAATTCCTAAAGCAATAAAAATCCATTCATTACGTCAAGCGGGAATTAATCTTACAGATATTCGGGAGTTTCTTAATGCCGACGAAGCCAAGCAACTAGAGTGGATGAATAAGTGGCGTCGTGATATTGACGCGAAACTCTCTGTACTTCACGTCGCAAAGCAGTTTTTATTTGGTATCGAACCTAAGGATGAACATATTCGTTTGGTAAAATGGGATACCCAGGTACATATGATATGGTTTCGCCACCAAGTTAAAAGGCAGATGAATCCTTTTGCACAAGTGATTGAAGAGAGAGCAGAATTGTTGAGGAGTAAGGGACTATTACATGCACAAGAGGCGTTTGTAAAACAAGAGCATATTGTTGGAAACGAGATGATTGGTAAAGTCAGGTTTCGCCTTCGCAGTAAGGTTTCACTGCCTGATAAGCTACTCAATGAAGTAGAGATCGAAACGATCGAACCAACACTATTCGTTGTCATGGACAGTTTTTCCAACGATCCCTATGCTTGTTTTAGTCTCATGCTTCTCTTGCAATCATTCGGATTTGAGCCTGCGGGACCTAATTTGGAACGTTATCAATTAAACGATAAATTGCATTATGAATGGATGATTCCAGTTGTTCATGGAACATGATAATTTTTAGCCACAAAACATATCTGATAGAGGAGATTAATAGATGAAAATTGAAAAAATGGATTTTCAAAGAACTGATATATCGGGTTCTATATTCCGAGAAGCAAAGGCAGAGGATTTAAGATTCGATAATGTGAATTTGTCTAAGACTCACATTAACAATGCAAACATGTCGAAAATGGTAATTAATGATGTAAATATGGCCGAAACTAAATTTTCGAATGCCAATCTATCAAATATTGGAATTCAACATGCAAACTTAAGTCATACGGTCATTGATCATGTCCATTTATTCGGTACGGAGTTTCGCAATGTAGTTCTTCCAAATGAAGACGACGGTAACTATAACCCTAAGGGGGACTATAAACCTGTTTCTTTTCAAAATTGTAATCTAACAAAAAGTATTTTTAGTAAAAGTGACTTATCAAATGTAGAAATTAATGATTGTGATATTTCAGGATTAAGAATAAACGGAATATTAGTTGAAGAGCTGCTTAAAAGTAACGGGGAAAAGTGAATCTAGATTCAAGGAAGAATCGCATCACTAACGGTTGTGGGGACTAAAGTTTGGCATTCTCGATATCAGGGTAAATATATGTATGCTCGTTTATTTAAGGAGGTTACCCGATATGAAGAACAAAAACAATAGTGGAGTTGAGGGTAAAAAGAGACAAGCCATATTCGACGGTCTTACGCCAAACGACCAAGCTATGCCTGCTTTACAGGCTGTATACGGGGATGAGTCTGATTCCGAGGATATTAATGTGAGTAGAGAGGATCGCAAGGACGGGTATCATGATGCGAACAAAGAGCCGTCCGAAAACTCGGGAACAGAAGACGGTGAGATAACCGATACAGACTACAGTCCGGTAGCAGAAGAGGGCACTCCGGTTGACCCGGTAGCACCTCCGATCAACGTGGTGAATGGAATCGACCTTATCAATGGAGCTGGTGCGGAACTGCTTGATGAAGATGAGGAACAGCGTTAGGCAGCCGTATAAAGGGCAAATGAATATTGCCTAAGAAAATAAACGATAGTGTTGGAGTCGCCTTGTGGCGGCTCCTTTTTAAATATTATGAAGTAACGGGCGGGCGTGGCGGTTCCAAACGTTGACTTAAGCATCGGTTATCGATGCAGTACTTTTGCCCTTGCATATGACGTAACGTCATGCCCTACACTTATCCTACAGCACAAACTAAAGAAGAGGGAAGGTTATGCAATGACCAATTTTCCAAAAAATCGTAAAAAAGTAATGGTGATTTTCGGCACCCGTCCTGAGGCAACAAAAATGTGCCCAGTGGTCCAAGAATTAAAAAAACATCCGGAATGGTTTGAAACGAAAGTTGTTGTTACAGGGCAACATAGGGAGCAACTCTATCAAGCGCTCTCTCATTTTGATATACATCCAGATGTCGACTTATGCCTCATGAAAGTAAACCAAACTCTTGCCTATATTACGTCTGCGGCAATTACTGGATTAGATAAAGTCATTTCCGAAGAACGTCCAGATCTAATATTAATTCACGGAGATACTCAAACAGCAGTGTGTGGGGGGATGGTTGCATTTTTTCATAAAATACCTGTCGGGCATATTGAGGCAGGATTACGTTCACACAACAAATACTCACCTTGGCCAGAAGAGATTAATAGAAGAATCGTTGATGTGGTTTCAGATTTCTTGTTTGCACCCACATCTAATAGTAAAGACAACCTAATTAGAGAAGGTTACAGTGAGAAAGATATTTATATCACAGGACAAACTGCAGTTGATGCAGCAATTTTGACAAATCGCTCTGATTACGTATTTAACGAAGCTAGACTAAATCACATTGTAAAACAAAAGAGCAGAATCATTACAATGACAGCCCATCGGAAAGAAAATTATGGATCACCCATGATCCAAATGTTTCGTGCGATTCGACGTATTGCGGACGAAAATCCAGATATATCAGTAATTTATCCCATTCATTTAAGTCCAATTGTTCGTGAAACAGCACATAAAATACTTTCAGGGCATGACCGAATCCATTTGCTTGATCCAATAGATTATCCTGATATGATCAATTTATTGTCCCGTTCATTTCTCATACTAAGTGATTCTGGAGGTCTTCAGGAAGAAACACCCGTATTTAACAAACCACTTGTTCTAATGCGTGATACAACAGAACGACCCGAAGCTGTCACAGCTAATGCTGTTTACCTTGCTGGGACTGAAGAGGGGGCGATTCATGCCGTAACGAATAGACTTCTCACCGATTTGAATTTTTATAATACCATGTCAAATGCCGTAAATCCTTTTGGAGACGGACATGCTTCCAAACGCATTGTGCAGATCATTGCCCACCATTTTGGATTTGTCTCTGAGCTTCCACAAGAATTTAAAGTGTAAACTGTCCAGTACCGCAACGAGCAGAATTATGATAGGAACCCGAAAAATAAATGACCATTTTCAACAAACACAGTAGAATAGAATAATGATAAGCACTAACAAACCTTTCCATCCATTCACGGGGAGGTTTTTGTTTTTCTAAAAAAACTTGCAGATGACGTAAGGTCATCTAATATACTGGCTCTACGCTTGTAAGCGAGAGTGGTAGCCAACGGGGGTCAATATAATGCAGTTGCGAAACGGAGATTGGATGACCGCAGGACAATTTGCGGATAAGGCGGGCGTGACGATACGCACAGTACGCTTCTACGATAAGGTAGGGCTTTTAATTCCGAGTTACAGAACGAGTTCGGGGCACCGGTATTACACAAAGCAGGATTTGGCACGGCTCCAAAGAATTTTGACGCTTAAATATATCGGTCTGACTATCGATGAAATCAGTAGAATCATTCACAGGGACGGGGGCGAGCTGGATCTAAAGGAATCCTTGAGAGTCCAGAGCACGATTATCGGTCAGAAAATGGAACATCTTCGCCTTGTCCAAAAAACGGTGAAGGAGACGCTTTCGTTGCTGGAAAGTTTGGAGAATGGGGAGGAAGAAAATCAGGGTCTGACAGCAGGGGACAGTGAAAGCAGTCCTGCATGGGAACTGTTCGCCTCCATCATCCGCATCGTGAATCAGGAATACGAGAACGCATTCAATCTTCAAACGAGGATTCGTCTGCATGACGAATTCAGTGCAAACCCGTACAAGTGGCATCATTGGCTGTTCGATCGCTTGATTATGCCTGAACGAAGTACAATCCTTGAGTTAGGTTGCGGGGACGGGACTTTGTGGCAGCGCAATGCGGACCGGATACCGGCTGACTGGGACGTTACGCTGACCGACCTGTCTGAAGGAATGCTGAATGATGCTAAGGAGCGGCTCGAACTTTGCGTGCCTCCTGACCGATTTCGCTTCATGCCGGCTGACGCACGTTCGATTCCTTTTCCGGACGCAAGCTTCGATGCAGTTTTGGCTAATCATATGCTTTATCATGTAAGTGAGCGCCATCAATCTTTGAAAGAAATCCGACGTGTTCTTAAGCCCGGAGGCGTACTGTTCGCATCGACGATGGGCACGAGCCATATGAAAGAAGTAAAAGGGCTTCTAAGCGAGTTGAATCCAAACTATGATTTGGGTCGTCAGGATTTCGCCTGCGAATTCGGCTTGGAGAACGGAGAAGATCAACTGGATGCTGCTGGTTTCGTGGATATTGGTTTACAACGTTATGAGGATTTCTTACAAGTGACAGATGCCAAGCCGCTCATCGCATACATTCGAACAACGCCCGGCGGCCGGGAAAATTTGACCGACAGCCGCTTGTCCAAATTAGAGGCTATGCTGAACGAAACCATAAGAGAGGAAGGTGCTGTTCAGATAACTAAGGAAGTCGGTCTGTTCGTCGCATTTCGCAAATAAAATGAACACAGAGCGGATATCGGCTTTTTCTTTAATTGCCTAATCGAATATCGTTGATGTTGGTTTGTGTAAGAACAGTGTTGTAGACCCTCACATCATCAAGTAAACCTTCAAAATATTCATGTGTGCCGTTGTGGCTAGCCAGCGTAAACGAATACGTACTCGATCCGTTCAGTTGGGTACAGCCGGCAATACTGGCTTTCCAAATATTATTGGAGCTGTAAACGTACAGGACGGATGTGGGTTTAACTGTAAAGATTGTGGGTTTAAATCCTCAGAAAAAACACTGTTGGGGCGAAAAGTAATTATAGAGTATGCATGTGGTTTGCTGCCTTCTGATTCCCCTGAATACCATAAGAAGAAAGAACTGTTTGTATCATTTTTAGGAACTGTCCATTAACATCGCCAGGCCCGGAACGGCTGGCCCTCGTTCCGGGAAATAACCCGGTGCCCATCGGCCGGAAAGATGATATGATTGGAGGGGACGGGATTAATGCAGGTGGTGACGTCGGCGAACCGGAGAGGATGGATGAGAAATGTCGGAGCTGCTTAAGACACAATACGGATTTATTCGAAGGACGAGGGAAGTTTTGTTCGCTTATTTGGAGGAGCTTCCGCGGGACAAGCTGCACAGCGCCGTGCCGGGCTTCGGACGCAGCAGCATCATAAGGACTCATATTCACGTAGCCGATTGTTACCGGTATTGGCTCGGGTCCTTCGCCTTCGGGCAGAAGCGAGCCGACTTTTCCTTCGCGACGGAGGAAGAGATCGGGCAGGCGGACGTCCGGAAGGTTTGCGATCGTTTCGGGCTCGCGGACGAGGCGGTTGAGAGGTTTTTGGACAAGTATGCCAGCAGCATGCTGGAGAGCATCGCGAACGAGGTGAAGTGGCAGGCAGAGCCGTGGAGCACGACACCGCTGTGGCTGCTCACCCATACCGAGACGCATGAATTTCATCATAAGGGACAAATCGTGGCGATGACCAGGCTACTCGGCTACGAACCGCCGAATACAGATCTGGATTAAAGTGGGGATAAGCTGCTACGGCGGCCCCTTCTTCTCCTTACATTAGACGACTTAACCATATACATTTGAAATAATAATGGAATAGAGTGATGCTCAATATGGAATCCCTGGGATGCAGAATCGCTAACGGTATCGAACCAAATCTGAAAATTGTTTATGAAAATGATTTGATTACTTGAGTGCTTGACATCGCTCCTTTTAATGAAGGTCATACGCTGATCCTTCCTAAGAAACACTATTTGGATGTCGAAGAAATATATTCTGAGACTGCATACGCAATCATGGATGCCTCGCAAAAACTTTCAAAAGTGTTAAAAGATTTGTTTAAACCTGATGGCATTAGTATATGTCAAAATGGCGGGAAATTTAACGATCTGACCCACTATCATATGCACCTCATCCCAAGATATGAAGGGGATGGTTTTTCATGGAGTGAACCTTTGCATCCGCATGGTGCAGAAAATCGATTAAGTCAAACAAAGGAAAAGATACTCAAGCTTTTATATGAGTAGAGAAGACAGTTAAGCTAATGAAAACGTTTGTTGAGAAGTTGCGTACATTAAGGACACAAAAGTTAACCAAAACGAGGGAGGCGGGAGATCGTGTCAAACTTGGACAATGAGAAAAAGGCTTTGGAAAGTGTGAAAACGGAGTTTGAAACGACCGAGGTCATAACGACGAATGTGTACAAGGTCAGCCCGGAGCAGAAAGAGAAGCTCGATCGTCTGGCAGAGGAGAGGCTCGAAAAGGCACGCGAGGAGGCAATACCGAAGATCCGCGAGCGGTACGAGCAGCGACGGGAAGAGATCCGGCAGCTACAGAGTAAAGCAGACGGCAGAGGAAAGCCTTCAGCGAAGAAATGACGAATCAACCACTGAAAAAGAGGCTCCCCGTTAAAATAGTTGGCGGAGGGGCCTCTTTTTTGTGTGCGAAATGGAGCTTCGTTCGTTAGATAAATGCCCAGTACCAGCGTAGCTGACACCAGGGGCAAAGTAGATTGTAGTATTTGGAAACAACCTAACCTCAATAATATAACGGGTACCGATACTTGAGGAGTTAGCTGCATCACAGCTTCTCCATTTTTGTTATTGAACACAAGATATATGACGAGGATTTGAATATTAAACTTAGCAATTCAAAAGAAGTTTTACATACTGAATTCGTTTATGCTTAGTAAGTGTCTAATTCCATAAATTCCGAGAAAGTTGATCGCCGACCTAGGTGTTTGCATTATTCGATAAGGAAGAAGGAGATATCCATTGAAAACGACCCAATCAAAAGACGGCACAACCTTAGCGTATGATGTCTACGGTAGTGGGCCAGCGCTGATATACATAACGGGAGCGAGCTGCTATCGCTCTTTTAAGCCGATCATACAAGATGCTAAAGTTTTTGCCACTGAATTCACTGTTTACAACTACGACCGCCGTGGACGCGGCGATAGTGGAAACACACTGCCATATTCTATGGAACGTGAAATCGAAGATATCGAAGCCATGATTAATGCAGCCGGTGGCACGGCGTACTTGTATGGCCATTCTTCGGGTGCCGTGCTAGCACTTGAGGCCTCACTGCGACTGGGCAGCAAAGTACAAAAGGTAGTTATGTATGATGCTCCATATGTACACGACGAGAAAGAAAAGGCCGAATACAAACAATTAAGCCAAACAATACACAAACTTCTCGATAGCGGCAAAAACGCAGAAGCAATGAGCACTTTTTTGAAGGGTATTGGAATGCCAAAAGTATTTGTTTTGTTGTTGCCGTTATTTCCTGGCTGGAGAACTATGAAAGCACTTGCTCCAACCCTTGCTTATGATATTGCTCTAACTCAGGACATGCCACCCGTTGAACGAGCCACTCGAATTTCCGTACCAACGCAAATCATTGTTGGCGAAAAAAGCCCCGCAGCAATACATGATGTCGGCCGTCAACTAACGAGTGCAATTCCAAACGCAAAGTTCGCACAACTTGCAGGCCAGGACCACATGGTTAATGCAAAAAGACTGCTGCCATTGCTTTCGGACTTTCTTAAGTAATATTGTAGTCTCTGTATGCCCCTCAATAAAGACGTCACAACTACCATAACAAAAGATTATGAAAAGCGCGGCTGAACATGCGCAGTTGATATTTGAAAGGAGTAACGCAAATGGAAGTATACATCAGACACTTAGAATTATCAGAGATTGATGATTTATTCAAGTTAGCAGAGAAGTTTGCAACTTCATTTAAACCAAATAAAAAATTATTTACTGAGGCCATTAATAATTTATTATCTGATGAATCGGTTTTCTTAAGAGTTGCAGAATGTGATAACGAATTAGTCGGATATTGTTTAGGTTTTGATCATTACACTCTTTATGCGAATGGCAGGGTATCATGGTTAGAAGAAATAATGGTAGATGAAACATACCGAAATCAAGGAATTGGAAAAAAGATTATGGAATATTTCGAAGAATGGACAAAATCAAGGGGATCAAGACTAATTGCACTAGCAACACGAAGAGCAGCGCCGTTTTATAAAGGACTTGGATATGAGGAATCAGCTGTTTATTTTAGGAAGTTATTGTAAGGAATATAAAAAGATTTGATCGCTGCGCTAACGGGCAGGATTAAAAGAAGAGTCTGATTGAAAGAAACGCACTTCACAACAGAGGACGACTAGCATTGTGGTTTGATTGTGTTCAGTCTTTCTAAGGTTTTTGTAAAGTTGGTTAAAGCGATAAAGATATCGGTTGACACATCCAAATCCTCAGGATACTCTGATAACAAATTAGCTTTATTGCGTTTAAATAAGCACAAAAATTGAAACATGTGACGGGGATCGTCGCATGTTTCAATGCTTTTATTCACGTTAAGGAGGATTCTTGTGAGAAAGTTGCTGCAGCCGCTGTCCATCAAGAAAAATTTAATCGTTTTCTTTCTAGTTCTATTCATTCTTCCATTTCTTACGTTATGCCTGATCTGGTATGCCAAATCTGCGGAGATGATCGAGGAGAGCGGAATTTACTATAATGAGCAAATGGTACAACGGGTTAATATGCAGCTGGACGAATATTTCGCCGGCATTAGGACGGACACTAGATCGCTGCCGGGTCACCCGCTCATTCAGGAATTCATCAAAGCCGATCCTAACCCTTATGAAATGTTTCGTCTGAAGGGCCGATTCCCTATAGAACTGGAGTCGAACCTGCGCAAGGACATGTCTGGCTTCAGGATCCTTACGGCTAAAGGTGCGGAATATGGAAGCCCGATCAAACTCCCGGAAACGATGGAACCGTTCCGGAGTTTTCAGTGGACTGACAACTTTAAGATTGCAGGGATGACGGAGAAGGACGGAGTACCGGTCCTTGTCATTTATCGAAATGTAATTGACAACGTGTCGTATGAGAATGCCGGCACAATCATCATGGCTTTTTCGATCGACCAATTGGTCAAAATTGCGGATATTAAGCCTAACGGTAAAAGCGGCTCCTTCGTAATTGCTGACGAACATGGGAAAATTCTCTATCACACTGACCGCAACAAGTGGGGGGGCTTATTGCCCCAATTTGAACAAATGAATCAGGAAGGCGGTCGACTCGAGCTGAAGGGACCAAAGGGCAAACAATTGATGGTGTATCAGATTTCCAAGCAGACTAATTTCAGGATTGTTTCCGAAACCTCTAGGTACGAGCTGCTCGGAGGCTTAATGCGGCTTCAATTGCTGACCTTGCTGGTCGGGGCTGTGATTCTCGGGCTCGCATTCATTGTGTTTTCACGGATGTTTTGGGAGATTAAGAGACTACTGAATGAGAACCACATGACCCGATTGCGGGAGAAGGAATTGGAGCTGAAGCACCGGGATTCCTTGCTGTCTGCGCTTCAATCTCGCATTAATCCACATTTTCTATACAACACATTAGAAATCATCAATGCCTATGCCATCATAGCCCAAGTTAGGCCGATCAGCCGCATGACGCTGCATTTGTCCAATCTGTTCCGATATAGCGTCAGCAACCCCGGCCAGGTGGTCAGTCTTCGCGAGGAGTTGAACCATATTATGAACTACATGCAGATTCAGGAGCAGCGCTATGAGAACTTACAATTCGAGATGAACGTGGACAGCGAGATGCTGGACAAAGTGTATTTGTTCCGTCTCATCGTTCAACCATTGGTTGAAAATGCATTCCAGCACGCGTACGAGCAGCACGGAATCACGCCTAGTAAAATTAAGATTACGGGTGTTGCGGAGGCGAATGTGTTCTCCCTATACATAGAAGACGAGGGCAAAGGGATGCCGCCGGAATTGGCCCAGAAATATAACGACGCTTTCGAGACCATCAAGGAAAGTAAAATGCTGCAATCCGGCTTCAGCCCCTTCCAACGCATCGGCCTCTGGAACGTTCACACCCGGCTTTGCTTGGCCTTCGGCGACCCTTACGGAATCCGGATCGCCCGTACCAGCGAGGACGGCTCGATCTTTCGCATCATACTCCCCTATATGACCGACGTGATTACTCCGCGCCATAGCGAAAGGAGCTCCTGACGATGACTAAGCATACGGTGCTGATCGCCGACGATGAACGAATGGTCCGGATCAGTCTTCGAACGATGATCGAACGGGATACCGCCGGCTTCACGGTCGTGGGCGAGGCCCATAATGGGGAGGAGGCGCTGCAGTTGGCCTCTGATCTGAAGCCTGACCTGCTCATTACGGATATCCGGATGCCAGGACTCGACGGATTGGAGCTAATTCGCAGCCTATCGGAGAGAGGCGCCTCGACAGAATTCATCGTCGTCTCCGGCTATGGCGATTTCGAATATGCCCAGAGCGCGCTCCGCTTCGGCGTCGCCGATTATTTGCTCAAACCGATTGATCCGGACTATATGATGTCTACGCTTCGTAAGATGGGAAATCGAATTGAACGCAAAAGCGGAAATGCGACCAGCAGGCAATGGATGTGGACTTGGAAGCTGGATGCGGAGCGCATGGCGAAGTGGGTCTGGCAACTCGAAGAGCATGAGGTTCGACTGGAACTGGAGCGCCTCCGCGCGCTCATAATGGCAGCTTCCGGACCGGACCTGTCTCAGCTCCAGGAGAAGCTCGCCTACTATCTGGTCGTCTTAAACGGGGAACTGGAGCAGATGGGTCAAGGTTCGCCCCCCCTGCCTATTGTCCAGTTGCCAGCGGGGCCGATGGGAAATGAGAAGCTATACGAAGCGCTTGACGCCAGCCTAGCGGGAGTCCTCGAACATATCCGGAATTCCCGGAACTGGTGGAGCTACAACCGCATGCTCAAAAACGTGTCGGCCTACATCGAAGAGCATTTCATGAAACCCGATCTGACCGTGAAGGAGGTCGCGTCGCATTTCGAGATTTCGCCGAATTACTTCGGAATCTTGTTCAAACGGGAGGCCGGCATGTCCTTAAATCAATATTTGACCCGTCTGAGAATCGAGAAGGCCATGGCGTACTTGAAAAATCCAACTGTCAAGGTATACGAAGTGGGAGAACGAGTCGGCTTCGAGGATTACTCTTATTTCTCCAAGACGTTCAAGAAGTACACCGGTGTCACGCCATCGGAATTCCGCAAATACGATTATGCGGGAGGAATTCGAGTCGATGAGGATATCTACTAGTTTTCGTTGATAATTCCATAGTGGCTGTGGTAGTCATTCTTCTATAATCAAAATCAGGAAACAAAGATGAATCTTATCACATTGATTATCGGAGGGATTACCGTGTCTTTCAAATTCAAGAAATCCGTTCTTGCGGGGACTGCAGCGGTATTGCTGGCCACCACAGCTTTGACTGCATGCAGCAACAGTTCGGACGAAGCGGCTTCCAAGGACGGCGAGGCCAACACTAAGCCGGTGAAGAAAGACATCAAGATCTTATTGTCGCATAACAATTCGGGCTTCGCATCCAAAGGCCCGGAAGACAAAAAGGGGAAGTATTACGAGGAGCTGAGCCGCCTGTCTGGGTACAACATCAGCTATGAATTCCTCGGCCATGATATCGATTTCCGTCAGCAGCTGTCTCTTCGCTTCGCTTCCGGGGAGCTCGCGGACCTGGTCCGAACGGGCAGCGTCGACTGGGAAGTCCATCAGGGAGCAGTGGACCGAGGCGTATTCATGGAGCTCGGTCCCCTCATCGACAAGTACGCCCCGAATCTGAAGAAAAAGATTCCAGAGATCGCATGGAATAGTCCTAAAGTTATGAAGAACGGCAAAATTTATGGCATCCCTACGCTGACTGGAGCGGCTGCCGATCGGATCATCTTCTACCGTCAAGATTTCCTCGATCAGTTGAAAATGGAAGTGCCTAAAACGCTGGATGAATTTCTGAAATTCGCCGAGGCGGTCAAAGTCAACGACGTGAACGGTGACGGGGATCCGAATAACGAGTGGGTGCTTTCCCTTACGGACGGCATGTCATGGAACGACGTGTTCACCGGTTCGTTCGGAGTGCGGCCGGGAACGTGGCACATTCGCAACGGCAATTTGGAGCCGGACATTATTCAGCCGCAGATGAAGGAAGCCATTGCGTTCTATAAGAAGCTGTACGATAACGGGTATATCGAGAAAGATTTCATTACGAAGAAGCAAGGTGACCGCGGAACGGACATTACCAAAGGATTGGTCGCCGCATGGGGAGCCGCGACGTATCAATACGCAGCCGTTGCCGCACAGCAGTATCCGAACCAGCCGAAAGCAGCCATCACGATGGCTGTCCCGCCTAAGGGTCCCCGCGGGGAGAACTTCCTGCAGGTCGGCACGGATCAGGTCTATTTCGTCTGGACGATTCCGAGCGGAACGAAAAATCCTGAAGAAATCATCAAGTTTTTGGAGTGGGCTTGGAGCTCTCCGGAAGCCGATCAATTTTTTGCCTACGGCATCAAGGATTTCAACTATACGGAAGAGGGCGGTAAGGTCAAATTTGATCCGAATGGTCCTAACAACAAAGAGTTGAATGAAAAGGAGTTCTACCAGCTTTCCATCAACGTTCGAGAGAATGGCTTGAACAACCCGTTGGCTCTCAAGGTGTTGCCTAACAGCGATAAGATCTTGAAAGGCTATGATGACGCCAAAAGCGTAGTGATGAAGAACGATGCCGTGTACATGCCGCAGATCAAGTCCATGGAAGGTCGTCCCGAGCTGAACCCGGGTTTTGTGGTCGGCAGCCTGTTCTACGATTGGTTCGTGAAGCTCGTCGTCGGTAAGGAAGACCTGGACAAGGGCTTCGACACCTTCGTTTCCGAGTGGAAAAAGCGCGGCGGAGACGCGGCGATCAAGGAAGTGACCGACTGGTACAACAGCTCCATGAAGAAATAACGCAACACACTCAAGCATGTGAGGCCCTCTGGAGTTTGCTGGCTAGGGGGCCTATTCATTAGAAAGGAGACTACTGTGTTGTTTCAAAAAGCCAGATCGATAGATGCCCTAGTTCTGACGCTGCTAGCGCTGCCGGCCATCGCCCATTTTGTGATATTCAAGTACATACCGCTATTCGGCAACCTGATTGCCTTCCAGGAGTACAACATCTTCTCGGGGGTCTTTCATAGTAAGTGGGTTTGGTTTAAACACTTCATCTTCATGTTCCAATACGCGGAATTCATGATGGTTCTACGAAACTCACTTAAATTCGGCCTCTATTCGATCCTCTTCGGATTCCCGGCTCCCTTGCTGTTGGCGCTGCTCTTGAACGAAATTCGTGTCAGCTGGTTCAAGCGGACGACTCAGACGCTGCTCTACCTCCCTCATTTCTTATCCTGGGTCATTGTGGGAGGCATCTTCACCGAACTGCTGGCCCGGCAAGGGCTAATAAATCAGGGGCTTGCGAGTCTGGGGATTGAGCCTATTTCGTTCTTAACCGAGCCCCGATATTTCCTCGGCATCGTCATTAGCCTCGGAGTTTGGAAGGAAGTCGGCTGGTCGATGATCATCTATTTGGCGGCCATTGCCGGCATTAATCCAAATCTGTACGAAGCCGCAATGGTTGACGGTGCGGGACGCTGGAAACGTGCCTGGCACATTACCCTTCCCTCGCTTATGCCGGCGATCGTCGTCCTTCTGTTGCTGCGTATCGGGCATATTCTGGATGCGAACGTTGAACAGGTACTGTTCTTCCTCAATCCGCTCGTCCGGGAAGCAGGCGACGTCTTCGATACCTATGTATACCGCGTCGGCCTGATGGGAGGGCAGTACAGCTATACGACTGCGATCGGACTGTTCAAGGCATTTGTAGGCGTCCTCCTTGTCGTCGGATTGAATACACTCAGCCGCAGAACGACTGGAGAAAGCATTTACTAGGAGGAGCCTAACCATGAAGACATACCGCTCCGAGCAAACGTTTCAATGGGTGAACGCCGTCTTTTTCGTTGGCTTATGCTTTACGATGATCTCCCCGATGATCCATCTGCTCGCCGTCTCGCTCAGCGATCCGCGATATGCGAACAACAAGCTGGTGATTTTGTGGCCCAAAGGGTTTCAGACGAATGTCTATGAATCCCTCTTGCGCATGAACGACATGTGGAGAGCCATGGGTATCAGTGTGTATATTACCGTGATGGGAACCCTGCTGTGCCTTCTGCTCACATCCGCATTGGCATATGCGCTTATTCGACCCGCCATGCCGGGACGAAAGCTGCTGCTGAAGCTGATTCTCGTTACCTTCATCTTCCCGGTGCCGCTCATCCCGAGCTACCTGATCGTGAAGGAGCTGGGCATGATCAATTCGCTCTGGGCGCTGATTATTCCCGGAGCGCTAGGCGCCTATAATGTATTCATCATGAAGACGTTCTTCCAAAGCGTGTCTGCAGAGCTTGTAGACGCGATGAAGATCGACGGCAGCGGAGAATTCGGCGTCTACGCCCGACTCGTCCTGCCGCTCTCTGCTCCCGTCCTCGCTACCATTGCCCTATTCCACTCGGTCGGAACGTGGAACGCCTACTTCGGAGCCATGATCTATATTCGCTCCAAGAATCTGTTCCCGCTCCAGCTAAAGCTCAAGAATATGGTAGCGACCAGTATGACCGATTCGGGGCTTGACAGTATTGCCCTTGATTCTGGGGTGCTCTCCAGTCCCGAGACTATTAAGGCCGCCGCGATCTTATTTACTACACTCCCGATCTTGATCGTCTATCCGTTCCTGCAAAAATATTTTGTGAAAGGCGCCATGCTCGGATCGTTAAAAGAATAGGAGGCGGTTGCTTTGGAAGATTGGCAGATCATTACCTACAGTGGTTTCGAATTGTCTGAATCCCCGCCATCATCACTTACATTTGAGGTCACGACCCCTGAGGCTTGGATGGTATTGCGGTTCGATTATGGGAAATCCAACACATGGCGGCAGCTGGTGGTACGTGATCCTGCAGGTCGTGTGAGGTTTATGCATCTGGACGTTATGGAGACACGAGTCGTCCTGTTGCATCGCGATCCCCATGTGACGGGCATGGCTACAACCGCGGGAACGATATGTTGTGGTGTATGGACGATCCAATTCTTGCGGAACGCCCCGGAACAGTTTGTCCTAAAATGGATCGCAGGCGACGGTCCTGTGCCGGATGTGACCATACCCGAGCTAAACCCATCACGCGATGAAGAGCGAGAAATATGGTGTGACGGGAACGAAGCGGATGCGGGACCCAATATGACGCTGAACCGTTACGACTGGTTCCAAAGCCGACGCAGCGGCAGACGCTGGTACAAGGGGGATCTTCATGGCCATACCACACTGTCGGATGGCAAGATGACCCCTAGCATGATGATGCGTGAGGCTGAGGCGAGAGGGCTGGATTATTACGTCGTAACTGAGCATAACGTAATGCCTGGCAGTTGGCCCAAGGGGTCGCCGCTCGTTATTCCGGGGATGGAGTTCACTTCATTCGGCAAGGGAGATTGGAATGCGATCGGCTTACGGACTTGGATCGACGGCTGGGGAACTGGAGAAGCAGATCGAGGCATGGAAACACAAGCCGGGCAGAATCGGCTGATGGCGGAGGCGGCCGCAGCTGGGGCGATACGGACGCTGAATCATCCATTGGCAGGAAGGTTCGCATGGCGGTATCCGGATACGCCACTGGATCTCGTCGATCTCTTCGAGATTTGGAATAGCCCGTCACGCGCGCGTGCGAACCACCTGACTGAGCGTACGCTGTCGCTCTGGAGCATGCTCTGGAACGAGGGTTACCGCATTCCGGGTGTAGGCGGCTCCGATACGCATCAGCGGCCCGAGTATCGCTATGAGGCTGACGGTTCGTCCGATACGATCGGCGATCCGGCGAGTTACGTCCTGCTCGATCGCCTTACACCGGATGAGTTGCTGCTGGGTTTGAGATCCGGTCATGTTTATGTGTCCCGAGGACCGGTGTTGGATGTAGCTGTACAGATCGGGACCAAGACCTTCACCTTCGGAGACGATCTGACCGAGGAACTTGCGGCCTCTACGGATGGATTCATTCATCTGGATTTGAGCGTAAAACATGCTCAGGAGTCGACACTTTACGTGATCGAGAACGGTATTCAGATCGACTCACAGGTGATCGGGACGGACCATTGGAGACATGCTTTTCAGTTCAAGTGGACGCCTGGCGTCTATAGCTGGAGACGGTTCGAGATTCGTGACGCCGCTGGAACACTGCTCTGTTTTACGAACCCGATTTCGGCAGGGCATAAGAAGCACGCCATACGTACATGGGGACAGCTGCTGGAAAAGGCAGGCCTTGTTCTGGAGTAAGATCGCACTTAGATACACAACCGCTGTTAACATGTCGTAATGACCGGGAGAGGAAGGGATACTGTGACCGTATTTATTAATTTGCTGCCGTATATGAAGCGTATTGAGGATTGCACGGAGCTCTTGGATACTTGGACAGGCGGTCTGGAAATCTCAATGGATGGACCGAATTGGGACGAACCCGTGAATTGGCATAAGGAATTCGAGCGATTCAAAGGCTATAAGGGCCCTATTAGTGTTCACTCCCCTATCTGGGAGCTTAACTTGGCCTCGGCCCGGTTTGAGATGATCAGTCAATATTCATACGAGGTGTACAAGGAGTGCCTGGAATGGTCCGCACATATTGGGGCGGAGCAAATGGTTGTTCATCCCAGTTTGTACTCTACTCGGCTGTTCATGCGCAAGGAGTCCCAGCAGCGATCGATCGATAATTTGAAGCGGTTGGGCGAAGTAGCCCAGAAGCTCAAAATTGACTTGGCCGTAGAGAATGTGGGCTTTCATGAGTTCGCCTTGTTCGATGAGGATGAATTCGTTCAGCTGTTCGAACAGATCCCGACAATCTCCGCTTTGGTGGACGTCGGTCATGCTCATATCAACGGTTGGAATACGCCTGAGCTCCTCCGTCGTTTGGGAACACGGTTAAGCGCGGTTCATCTGCACGATAATGACGGGATCGATGATTTGCATCAGCCAATCGGAGACGGCACTATAGAGTGGGGTCCGATCTGGGAGGCGCTGAGAAGTCAGAAGCACGCTTACCGATCCATTTTGGAATACGATTTTGATACCTCTTTAGAGACCGTTATGGAGCACGCCTCGTTGGTTGAACGAGAGCTTCGGAGGGAAGCGACAACCGGTGTGATCTCGCCGAAATAGCATAAATGAATAGTGATATATCATTTCGCGCAAAAACAAATATCGAGGAGGTATAAGAAAGTATGAATCCATCATCCCAATCCCCCCAACAAGAATCCGCAGACAAACGTCCGATTAGTCGAAGAAAGTTATTGACTACGATGGGTATGGCTGGTGCAGCCGTTATTTGGTCAGCATACGGCGGCGGCAGCGTTCAGGGAATGAGTGTAACTGAAGCCACATACGGCCGGGAGGACGAAGACGACCACCCCAAGAATATTAAGCCGGTGCCCTCAACCACAATTGCCGGGCTGCGGCTCACCAAAAGTCCTTCGATCGGAGATGCATACTACATAACCGACCCCGACCAGGAAGGGTTCTTTGTTTACGACTCGGGCGATACTGTTTCTGCAGACAATACCGGAACCATCTTGGTAAGCGCTGATGGAGCCCGATTCAAGCGAATCGTGGACAATTATTCGGTAAACGCAAAGTGGTACGGGGCCAAAGGCGACGGGATAGCCGACGATACGCCATCCGTCCAAGCCGCGTTGAACGAAGCTCTCCGTTGGCCGAACGTCAAGGTTAACGTTCTTTCGGGAACATATCGTATGACGAGTGAATTGTACGTGTTTAAGAATACTTTTTTAAAAATGGATCAAACTACTGTCCTTCTCCGCAGCCATGACGGCAACGTAATCCGCAACTATAGGACATCGGACGTATTCTACAACTATGAAGGCAATGGAAATATTACAATCGAGGGCGGGGTGCTCGATTGCAACGGCGTCAAGTTTACCCGCGTGTGCAACGGAATGGCGCTGGCGCATGCGGAGAATATAACGCTGCGGAAGCTGACGATCAAGGACACTCAGAGCGGCCATGGAGTTGAATTGACAGGCGTCCGTCACGTTATGATCGATCAATGCCGGTTTGTGGGCTTCATGTTCACTACGCAGAATTATTCCGAAGCGATTCAACTAGAGCCGGCCCTCAAAGCAGGGTTTGTCGGGCAAGTCGCTGACCATACACCTACACATCATGTAACGGTGCAGCATTGCTATTTCGGTCCAAGCGGAACGCCCGGCACGGTGCCATGGCCGTGCGGCGTAGGTGCGCACGGCGCGTATCCAGATGCTTATTTCGAGCATATTATCGTTAGCGACAACGTGATGGAAAACTCCACTTACTGGGCCATTCGCCCTTTTAAATGGTTAAATTCCGTTATTTCCGGCAATCACTTGAAGAAGGTAAATGGCGGCTTCTTCGTCTCCACGCCTGCTGCCACTTCAGCCTCCTCCAAGGACGATAACGGCGTATTCCACCCAGTTCAGCCAGCTAGCACGCTTATTATTGAAAACAACATTATTAACACAGGCACCAACAACGGTATTTATGTCGAAGGGTTTCCGGAAGGCAGCGGCGAGAAGGTGATCATCGCCAACAACATTTTTAAGAACGTCGACGGCAACTCGATCAGCTTGCGTTGCGCCAATTGCGTCGTCACCGGCAACATCCTGGACGGGGCTAAGAAAAATGGGATCTTTATAACAGAAAGCAGCAACGTAATCGTTTCCGATAACTTGATTCGTGATGTCAATTTACATGGGATTCAAGTCAACAACTCGAAACGGGTGAGCGTCAATAACAATTCGATTACAAACGCCAGTCAGAACGGAGATAATACCAATGATGGCATCTCGCTCACCGGCAATGGCGCGGAAAACCGGATCATCGGCAATGTGGTACGAACCGAAGCAGGTAAGAAAAAAGTTCGCTATGGTTTGAACGCAGTCGCTACGATCACTCTGCTGACCCGCTTGCAGAACGATTTAAGATGCGAAGCTGCAACCGCCAATCTGAAGGATTTGTCAGTAACTCCTAATACATCCTTCCAAGATTTAGAGTGATTTAGAATAGCCGAGATAAGCGGTCGAGCAGGGACAACTCCCTACTCGACCGCTTTTATTGTTACAAATTAAAATGTCTGGTGAAACAAGATAAATCTTATTTGACCCGATGAAACATCCCGAATGGATTCCGCCACAGACTGTTCAGTGGTATGCAAATTTAGTATTAGAAACCGTAGAATACAAGTATCCGTGGAATTCAGAATTTGACGAACCGAGAGCCGAAGATATTTTTGCGGATAAAATCAGGGACTAGGGTCTGCTTTTTGACTTTGCCGCTATCTGGTAGATTGTTGTTTTATTCCATATAATTACAGTCAATATGCCTTTGTTGTCAATGCCAAACGCTATATGAAATACTTTAATTCTCTATTTATTAATTCTGTTGCGATATAGAATGCCTTTATTCTACGTACTGCTAATGTATGTTGAGAAGTACCTGTATTAAATTTACGCTGTACTTTCTCAACCCTGCTAATTGCTGACGTTATAAATTGAAGTGTCTCTTCTAATTCTTCTTTCGTATATTTACCCTCAAATAAGTCTTCTGTAATATTTGTTCCTAATTCTCTTTTTATCAACTCTATTGCGATGTTGTAAGTCTTTATTCCTTGCACAGTCATTTTGTGATGAAAAGTATCTGCTTTCAATTTCGATTGTATTACTTTCTCACTCTTTCTAAGTGTTGAAGTTATTGAAAAGAGAGCTTCTTCTAATTCTTCTACCGTAAAATTGGCCATGAACATATCCCCCACAAATATATTTTTTAATTATTTGGTTTTCATATTTTTATTATACAACCCTAATGCAACGAGCAACCTTATTCTTTACTCACCCTTAATAATACACATTTTCATTTATAAAACCTTTCATAAGTAGTATAATGTTCACGCTTTTGAGTACAGGAGGAATGTCAATGCGTCCAATAGATATAGCCCGACAGCTTAAAATTAGTACCACAACTTTAAGAGGATATGAGGAAAGAGGGTTACTACCACCAGTATCCCGTTCTCCCACAGGATATAGAATTTATACAGAAAAACACTTGGCATATTTTATCTGTATTAGAGAAATGCTATTGGCTTTTGGTTTAACTTTTGTTAGAACAGTTATGGCAGAAGTGAAAGAGGAAAACATTGACGCAGCACTTTGGATTGCTAACAAGGCACAAGCCGATTTATGGAATGAAAAACAGACATATCAAAAAACGATTGAAATTTTGCTTCACAATAATTTCAAGATATCCGCTTCAATAAAAATGAATATAAGTAAAGTAAGCAAAGAAACAGGTATACCTGTTTCAACTATTCGATATTGGGAAAAAGCAGGGCTTGTACTTCCAAAAAGAAATAAAGAAAACAAATACCGCATTTATACAAACGAACATATCCGGCAAATATTAACTCTCAATGCTATAAAACTGTCCGTACAAACACACCGAAATAAGCATTTTTTTCGTACAATGCAAGAAACCTATGAAACTTTTGATTATTCAAATCGTGTTGAAATTGCAAAGTTTTTAGATAATATATCAGTCCAGTTAAACCAGATGAACCGTTTACAAATCAAAAGTATATCTGCGTTATATAAACTCTGCGAGCAAGTAGAAACTGGTGTTTATACAACTGCGAATAGGTGGCTCATAGGGTGCGAGGCTCGTTGAAACCCGAAGGGGCGTACGTAGTGGAGCATTAAGAGCGGTGTCGATCACCTTTGCATCACTCTGTTGCAGTTCGAATGCGGCAAATGTTAACCGTCTGCGCCGAATGTACTCCGAAAGCGGCACACTGGTTATAAACGAAAACATCCGCTGAAAAGTGAAGTACAATAAGCTTTTTCTAATTCTGGAAGCGGTGAACGAGAAGTGGCCTTGTGAAACGATTAATCTCAATAAATGATTTTTAAAAATAAGCATGTAAGAGCTAAGATAAAGGGAAAATACCCAGTTTCTTAGCTCTTTTTGTGTTAATAAAAGGTGCTTGACGGTCATATAATGAGTTTAGTTAAACGATTAACTTCTTCCCAGCTGGAGGCGAAAACATGAAAAAAGTACACATTGGTTTGATTGGATTAGGGGGGATGGCACACTCTCATGTGGAGCAACTGTTAAAAATTGAAGGGGCAGTGGTAACGGCGATATGCGATACCGACGGCAATAAGGTATCCGAATGGGGAGACCGGCTTCAAATCGGTCAACAATCGCGGTATACCGATTATGAATCATTAATTATCGCTTCTGAGGTTGATGCCGTTCTCTCCGTTACTCCAAATAACCTACACTATGACATCAATCGCCTATGTTTGATCCATGGCAAACCAGTAATGGCAGAAAAACCATTTACCAGGACCTACGATGAAGGGAAAGCGTTACTAAAGCTCTCTGAAACCCACACGTCGGCATGTATGGTAGGGTTTTCTTATCGGTATGTTCCTTCATTCCGATTGGCAAGAGATATGATCCGAAACGGAAAGATCGGTAAAGTTCGCCACGTATTTATCCAGTATTTACAGCAGTGGGGTGGGCCCTTGTATGAAACCGATATGAACTGGAGATGGGATCGATCGATTAGCGGCACGGGTGCTTTAGCTGATCTTGGCTCACATATGATAGATGCAGCTCGGTTTTTGATTGGGGAGCCACTCGAAATTACAGCCATAATGAGCTCGTTTTTCACACAACGCAACGATCCTATTACTAAAAAGCCTATTGATGTGGATATTGATGATTTTGCCGCTTTTATTGCTGTTCTAGATCAAGGGATACCAGCCGTTTTTCAAACCTCTCGTAACGCATATGGCTGCGGAAACCAACTTGAGGTATCTGTATATGGTGATTTAGGCTCTTTGCATATGGGGTGTGAGTACGGCGACTTGTTAACTTGGGTGCATGCAAGTGAGGAACGGAGCCAAGTTACAGAAAAGATCTTGGTACCCGATCGATATCGGCTTAAGCAGATGCAAGATTTTGTTGACTTGGTTCGAGGGATGGTCCGGGATGAGACCGCTACGCTTCGTGACGGATATCTTAACCAACGTGCCTTGGAAGCTGTTGAACGCGCTTTCCTTGAGAGGAAGGTCATTTTACTTGATGAAATTGACATGATTTCTGATAAACCGGAGGTAGTGCTTTGAGTTTAAAATCAACTGTGAAAGTAACCCTGTGGAATGAGTTTCGTCACGAACGTACGCACCCGGAGGTTAGGAAGGTGTATCCTTTGGGTATTCACGAAGCTTTAAAGGGCGGGCTAACGCCCTATGGATTTGATATGCGGACTGCTATATTGGATGAACCGGAGCACGGTCTTACGGAGGAAGTACTGAACCATACAGACGTTTTGGTATGGTGGGGGCATATGGCACATCATGAAGTCGACGACATTGTCGTTGACCGAGTACATAAACGTGTCCTTCAGGGGATGGGTTTGATCGTACTTCATTCCGGCCATGGCTCCAAAATCTTCATGAGGCTTATGGGCACGACCTGCGCGCTAAAATGGAGGGAAGCCGATGAGAAGGAACGAATTTGGGTTGTAAAACCCTCCCATCCAATAACAGCAGGTTTGCCGGACCACTTTGATCTTGAGCAGGAAGAAATGTACGGTGAGTTTTTCGATATTCCCGATCCTGATGAATTGGTACTGGTCAGTTGGTTTGAGGGTGGCGAGGTGTTCCGCAGCGGCTGCACCTATAACCGGGGATTGGGTCGAATATTTTACTTCCGTCCCGGTCATGAAACCTATCCAACCTATTTTCAGGACAATATTTTAAAAATTATTTCCAATGCTATTAAGTGGTCAGCTGTTGAACGAAGTGCCGAACCATTTTTCGGTAATGTTAAGCCTTTAGAAGTTATTCAGAAAAAAGAGAATAAATAAAACTGAAGGTGTGGGGATATTGAGAAAAACGACAATAAAGGACGTAGCTAAGCATGCAGGAGTCTCGACGGCTACAGTTTCTTATGTCCTGAATGGTAAGGAGGACAGAGTTTCCTCGAAAACCATCCATAAAATTCACGATACTGTCAAGCTGCTCAATTACATCCCAAACATTTCGGCGAGAAGCTTAGTAAACAATTCAACTAAGCTGATTGGGGTCATGATCCCACAAACGGAAGATCATAAGCAGCTCCTACTGGAGAATCCCTTTTACAGCGAAATTGTCAGTGGTATTGAGTCGAAGTTGAGAGAACATGGGTATCATTTGATTTTATCTGGGGTCGACAAAGGTGAAAGCTACCTTGATCTTTCGGTACAGCGTAATTTAGATGGCGCTATCATAATGGGGATTTATCAGGAACAATTTTATGCCGAATTTAAACAAGTGAAAATACCAATCGTCCTGATCGACAGCTATATTAATGACAGCTACTTTAGCAGCGTTGGAATCAATGACGAGCTAGGTGGGTATTTGGCCACGAAGCACTTAATCAACTGTGGGCATCGGAATATTGCCTTGGTGACAGGAATGATTCGTCAGGACGGTGTGGTGGAGAAGCGTTTCCTGGGATATAAGAGGGCACTGAGAGAAAATAATATTTTTTACAATCCTGACAATGTGTTCGAGCATTCTGTCAGCTACTCTTATGGCTATGATGTTGGCAAAACCATCGCGGAGCGTTTCCCAGAGATTACTGCAGTATTTGCTACAGCGGATATGATGGCAATAGGACTAATCGGGGGAATTAAGGAATCGGGAAGAGAAGTGCCCGATAACATATCGGTCATTGGATTTGACGATATCCCGCTATGCAATATTTTTATTCCCCAGTTGACTACAGTTAAGCAGGATATCACCTTAAAAGGGAGAACCGCTGCCGAGCTGCTAATTGATATTATCGATTCGGAAGAAGCAGACCGTGCCGTTAAAAAAAGGGAGGTTGTACTTCCGTTAACTGTTGTAGAACGAAAGACGGTGAAACGGATAGAGTTGATAGATTAGAGTCATATTCTTTTGTACCGTATCCAAATGAAAGCGTTTTTATTTCTTGGAGGTGGTTCAATTAGGGATTAGGGTGAATGTTGTGATGTTAGTAACGAATCGGATTACGCAATTTACTCTTATTTAGGGGGAATTTAGTCCATGGGAAAATCAACAACCACCAAGGCAATTTTTAATCTCATCACACTTCTACTGATTGCAACACTATTTGGCTGCAGTGCGAATACAGGGAGTTCGGGAACCGGAACGGACAAACCAACGGTAACCGTAAAGTTCGCCAATTTCTCGGGAGGAGGCGACAACGAAATACATTTGAACAAGATGAGAGAAGCATTTGAGAAAGAGAATCCGCATATTAAAGTGGCAATCGAATCGATTGCTTATGGCGACTATTTTACACAGATGCAGACTAGAGTCGCTTCCAATACAGCTCCCGATACCTATGAGCTAAATTACGAAAACTTTGTGTCTTACGCGAAAAAAGGAGTGCTCAAGGATCTTGACGTTTTCTTTAAGACAACCAATTTTGATCGAAAAGTAATAAATAAACAAGCGCTTGATGCATTTAAATCGGATGGGAAGCAGTATGGAATGCCAGCGAGCTTTTCCAATGTCGTGTTGATATACAACAAGGATTTATTTGACAAAGCGAAGGTAAGTTACCCAACAAAAGATTGGAAATGGAAAGAAATGAACGAAGCGGCGATAAAAATTAGGGCACTTGACAAAAATACGTTCGGGGTATCGCAAGGGGTACAGTTCTGGGAATTTTACAAGGCGGTCCAGCAGAACGGCGGAAATTTACTTAACGCGGATATGACCAAGTTTACCGTAAATACTCCTCAAAATGTGGAAACGCTTCAGCATTTGGCAGATCGCATTACCAAAACCAATGTAATGCCGACAGATGCACAGATGAGCGGCATGGGTGACTGGGATTTGTTTAAGGGCGGTCGTCTGGGGATGATTCTGACCGGTGTGTGGGCATTTCCAGACTTTATTAAAAATGTAACGTTTAATTGGGACATCGCTATGGAACCAGGTAATGTAAAAAAGGCTACACATTTCTTCTCCAATGGTCTCGTCATCAACAAAGATAGCAAGGTAGCGGATGCAGCCTTTGAATGGGTTAAATTTATGTCATCCAGTAAAGAAGCGGCCAAAATTCGCGTAGATGCCGGATGGGAACTACCTGCTGTCACCTATCCGGATGTCCTAGATGCCTATCTAAAAATCACACCACCTGCAAACCGTCAGGCTGTTTTCGATTCTTTGAATTATTTGGTTACCCCCCCAGTAATTGAGCAATTCGCTGAGATGGCAGACATTATGGGGCTACATCTAAAAGCTGCGGCACAGGGAGCAAAAACGCCGGCTAAAGCACTTGAAGACGCGCAAAAAGAATTAGAACTGAAAATAAAACTAACGAAATGAAATTATTGAGTGGCATAAGCGGTTCCCTTCATCTTCGGGTAACTGCTTATGTTGCTAATTCGGGGTGTTGTATGAGAGGTAATAGTAATTGGAAAAAGTGGATGACAATAATTATCTTTTTGCTACCTTCGTGTATCGGATTATTAATTTTTAGTATTATTCCGATTTTCTATTCGTTTGTTATTAGTTTAACAGATTGGAATGGATTAAATGCCTGGGATTTAAAAGCCGGAACACCAAACTTTATAGGATTAGAAAATTACCAACAAATACTAGGCGGAGAAGAGTTTTGGCGGGTTTTGCGCAATACGTTATATTATATTGTGATGTATATCCCATTAATATTAATTTTTTCGATTGCAGCGGCAGTATTGTTGAACAATACATACAAGGGAATGTCATTTTATCGGGTTCTGTTTTTTATTCCAGTATTAACTTCATGGGTTGCTGGAGCTTTGATTTGGAAATGGCTATTAAGTGCTGATTATGGCCCGATCAATCAATTCCTCTCGTTTGCCGGGATTCAGGGTCCGGCCTGGATGCAGGAAAAACTGTGGGCGATGCCAGGTATCGTTTTCGCTAGTATATGGAAAGACATGGGGTTCTTCGCTCTGATTATGCTAGGTGGGTTGCAAGGGATTAATCCCAATTATTACGAAGCGGCACAAATAGATGGAGCAAACTTCTGGCATCGCTTTATGCGTATCACCCTTCCATTGCTGTCTCCAATCTTATTCTTCGTGATGGTTATATGTATTATTAACTCGTTTCAATTGTTCCCACAGGTTATGATCATGACAACGGATGCAGGACCTCACGGAGCCACTCAGGTTATGGTTGAACGTATTTATAAATATGCTTTTAAATATTACAAGATGGGTTATGCTGCGTCATTTTCGTGGATGCTGTTTGTTATTATTTTTATTTTTACGATAATACAACTGAAGCTACAGAAGAAGTGGGTGCACTATGATGCTTAAAAGGTTGTACAAACCAATCTCTTTTTATATATTTGCGACCCTTTTAGGGCTATTTTCTATAGTACCTTTCCTATGGATGATCAGTACTTCTCTCAAAGAAAAAGGAGCTCTTCTGATCATTCCTATTCAATGGATTCCGGAGAAAATAAGTTTTGAAGGTTATATTAAGGTGTTTACGCTATTTCCTTTTGGAAGAGCTATTTTTAACAGCTCTCTCGTTTCGGTGATGACAACATCAATAACACTGCTTTCTGCCCTTATGGCCGCTTATGTTTTCGCAAAAATTGACTTTAAAGGACGCGATGCTATATTTGTGGTTTTCTTGACTACCATGATGGTCCCGGGACAAGTCACAATTATTCCGGTATTTTTGGTGCTTAAGGAACTACATTTGCTTAACACGTTCACTGGTCTGCTTTTACCTGCTATCTTTAATCCGTTTGCTATTTTTATGCTCAGACAATTTATCAAAACCATTCATAATGATTTTCTTGACGCCGCTTTTATGGATGGAGCATCGCATCTGGATGTGTTTCGGAGCATAATAGTACCATTAAGCATGCCAATCATCGCCACGCTAGGTATAATTACATTTATGGGCGCGTGGAATGACTATTTTTGGCCGCTAGTAATCCTTTCTGATAAGATGAAAATGACACTGCCACTAGCGCTTAGTTCGTTGAATGGACAATATAGCAGTGAATATAATACGTTAATGGCAGGAAGTCTCATCTCCATGTCGCCTATTATAATTTTGTATTTATTCGCACAGCGGTTCTTCAAATCAGGATTGCAACTAGGAGGAATTAAGTAAGTATAAACCTATATTTCCTAAAGGTCCCGTTCCGACTCAAATATATCTGGCTCCATCAAGCTGATCATCCCATACTAGGGGCGAGAAGCTTTTTTTCGTTCGTACATCGATTCAACGGCTATCCGAACCAGTGTAACGGGCAGGATTATGCAGCAATTTGTTCGATGGAATTAAAGTACCAGTTTGGTAATTTTGCCTGACTAATATTCAAGATAGCAATCGAAAAGAAATGTTTAATTATCCATAATAATATAATTTAAGTGGTACCTGCCTGGCATCCGAAAACCAAAGTGTTGTTGAATATAACTTGCACCGAGGCATTATGACGCTAGAATAGGAGGAGAAAGCATGAGTGACACAAAAAGTGGTTACAAGAAGGTTAGCGGACTGAAAATGTATTATGAAATCCACGGGAGTGGTGACCACTAATTTTGCTCCATGGTCAGTTTGCGACAGCCAGTATGTTCTATCCATTATTGCCAGACCTGGCTCAGCACCGTCAGGTAGTTTTAATTGAACAGCAAGGCCATGGCCATACTGCCGACATCAACCGTCCCTTAAGTTTTGCTCAAATGGGCCGTGATACCGCTGAACTTTTGAGTCAATTAGGAATCACTGAAGTGGATGTGTTCGGATACAGTGGTGGTGGAACCGTCGCACTGCAGCTAGCTAAGTCGAATCCTCTCCTTATCCGTAAATTGGCACTAGCCTCGACCGTTTATAGTATGGATGGCTATTTTCCCTATATTGTCGAAGGCCTAAAACATGCTTCGGCCGAAACTTTTCCATCACAGATGAAGCAAGAATACGAACGTGTAGCACCGCATCCTGAAAACTGGTCCAAGCTTATTGCCAAAGGCGCAGAGATGGCTAATAACGTGAAAAACGAAGATTTTCTAGACCCGACGGAACTGCAACAAATTACTGCGCCCGTTCTACTCGTCATTGGAGACAATGATATTATTCGCCCAGAGTATGCCCATGAGATGGCAAAATTGCTTCACACCAAACTAGTAGTATTGACTGGAGATCATGCTTCGTATATTACTACTCAACCTCAGTCATTACTCGGTCATCTAAAAAAATTTTTCGAGCTATCCGATTAATCAGTAATGCCAGGTAGCGTGACCATAAAAATTATGCACAAATGATTTTCCAAATGCTAGACTACAAAGGATTAAACTATTATGAAATTCATTGCAGCAAAATATGGGGGGGAGCGCCTGAATAGCTTTCAGCTTTATTTAGATTAAGAGGCATGCCTATCCCCATGCAAATACATTACTCGTGTCGGGAGACAAAAACATTATCACATTCCCGACGTAGATGTATTGTATCTGAAAATATGTAAGGGAGGCATTTTTATGAGCAAAAAAAGAAATGTTCTGGATTCATTAATGCATTCCATACATTTTGCAAAAGGTAGTGGACTTGATGCCATAGTTCAGTTTCCTTTGGAAGATGCACTTAGAATAAAGTCATTAATACAGTTGCAGTAATTCATCAATTCTAATCGTCTTGGAGGTGTAGAATGATATATTTAGAGACATCGAGATTGCAATTACGCGACTGGGAACAAGCGGACTTAGAGCCATTTAGTCGACTAAATGAAGACGAAAAGGTTATGACGTATTTTCCTAAAACCTTATCCAGCGAAGAAACAAATGTGTTCTATAAATCAATTGTATCCGAGTTTAAAGAATGTGGATTTGGGTTATATGCCGTAGAAGTAAAAGAAAATAAAGAGTTTATAGGGTTTATTGGATTTCATAGGGCAACATTCGAGGCTGATTTTACACCGTGTATAGAAATTGGATGGCGACTGAAAAAAGAGGCTTGGGGAAAAGGATATGCAACTGAGGGAGCGGGAGCCTGTTTACAATATGGATTTAATAAATTAGGCTTTATTGACGTTTATAGCTTTACGGCCGATTTTAATAAGCCTTCGAAAAACGTAATGATAAAAATCGGTATGAGTTTTATTAAAACATTCAATCACCCGAAAGTTGAGAAAAGTAGTCCATTAAACAAACATGTTCTATTTCATATAAATCGAAATTCTGCTAAAGACTAGGTTGGATCATCTTATAGTGATCAGGGGGATTCAACCATTGGATTTTAGCATTGCTATTAATATATTAGTGCCCCCGATATAATCGATTACGAACGGACACGAGAGTGGAATAAAGAACATGTAAGGCTGCTGATCTTGATATGCTCCCCGTAACGGTTTATTTATTAAACCTGTCTACTTAAAGGGGAGCATATCAGAACCGGGCCTTAATCTCTGATTCTTTGCCGGATGCGAATCATGCCGAAACCGAGAACGAGCACCATAAGGCTTTACACTCAGCGAGTTCTTCCAGCCGTCCGATTTCCGCTTTCAAGACCTCCAGGCCCTCTGTAGTGATCGCGTACATTTTCCCTGAGACAAAACCCAGTAACAATCGCACAAACTCTACTTCCGCGAGGAGCAGTATCAAACCATAAAGCTGCCCTGGAAACGATGCAGGTTTTTCCATTTATTATGTATAAAAAGAGAAGGCTGCTGATGATCTGTCGAGTGACAAGAACATATGTCGATTAAAATCCAACTAGACTATGCTCTCTACAAATGAAGATGCTGATTCGAGAGATCGGCAACCTCGATATCGAAGAAGTGTCATTAACTTTGTTGAAAGAATATCTGGCAAAGCAATCGGACTCGAGGTTTTCCGACAAAAAACGCCAAACACCAACAACATAATAATGTAACTTACAACCTATGGTTGAACATTGATTTTATTGGTATTTTATAGTTATATAGAAAAATTTAACAATTTAAATTTTTCTTTACAAATTGAATTTATGCGTTTTTAAGAATCTGAGGTGGTAAATAAGAAAAATTTGATTCTGATTTAAAGCGAGTAATTAAGCACGGTTTCAGCATACCCTCAACATTCTTGATACGTATTGTGCGCCTGGTTCAACTAGTTATGTACTCGGTTTACAAACAGGAAGCGACAATGGGTGTACTTTCTTCATTTTGTTTACTGCCGATATAGACGCCGTTTCGATATCATTCAAAGTAAATCCGAACAAAGTTAACTTTGGGATAAAGTATCTACCAGATTAAATGCATGCTTCTTCTCTGAAAAGATACAGAAATTCATTTTTCAAAGAACCAAAATTAATAAGAGCAATTTCCAATTTAATAAAGAATCAGGAACTGCTCTTAGCATACAAGGAGAGTTTCATGATGAAAAATAAAGTAAAAAGTATGTTGAGTTTTTTATTGATCTTTGCAATTGTTTTCGGCGGATCTGGGCAAGCAGTGGTTGCCAATGGTAATAACGATGCTAATCAAGGACAACAAAAGAATTCTAGCGAGCAAAATGTAAAACAGTGGTTGAGTGAATATGAATTCTATGAGGATACCAGAGATGGAATAATCTATGAGAAGGTTGCAATAAATGAATTAAAGCGTTTCGCAACAGTCATAAAAGATACGTATGCTGAGTTTGATTCTAATGCACTAGATAATCTGATTGTGGAATTTGATAAATCCGGAGACTTTAAGCAAAAAGATATAAATGAACTTGATATGTTTGAACAATTGATTAACCAATATGAACAAGCAGTTCAAGAGGAGTATATAAAAGGAGTGGTTCTAAAAAGTGATCTGCTCTTGAAAATCAAACATAAGTTAACAGTATTTTTATGGGGGTATGTATCAAAAAACGATTTTAATGAACCTACTGAAGTATTAATTGCAGATATACTCTTTAATTTTTATTTATCGGATAAAATTGTCAATAAAAATGCTATCGGCATCTTAACGGATATCTCTGATCAAACGGATGACAAAGGAAATCAGCTAAAAGCTCATTTGAATAACGCTGTGAAAATGTCTGAAAAAGCTAATGAGTTTCTAGAAAAAGATCTAGCTATCCCTGCATCAAAATCTTATGAAAATGCATATAAACAAGTGTTATTCGGACTTGAAAAAGCAGGCTATCTATTTAACACAGAATTCTTTGAATCTACCTCTGACACGGATGGTGACACTATAACAGATGGAATAGAGTTCCTCGAGGGAATGAATCCATTTAAAAAGGATACAGATGGTGATGGATTAAAGGACAATATTGAATATGAGATTAAATCATTTATTTCCCCAATAAAATATGATACAGATCATAATGGCATAAGTGATGCAGATGAAGATACCGATGAAGACGGCCTGAATAATAAAGATGAGCAGGTTTATCAAACATCTTTGATTAAGAAAGATTCAGACCAAGATGATATAACTGACGGATTTGAAGTGCATCATTTTGATTCATTACCTAATAAGTATGATACAGATAGCGATGGGTTAAGTGATGGAGATGAATATGATTTAAAGACAAAACCAAATGCTGCAGACAGCGATAATAACGGGATCATGGATTCACAAGAACTCCATAAACAATCTATTCGTAAATCATTGATTCAGCCTGATAAATCAGAAATTATAAGTGTAGAAGTTAGTTTCAGTGCAAAAGATAATTCTAATAAAACGACTAGCATTACCAGCACAAACAATGTCAATATTAAAACAACTAATTTATACGGTATTATTGGATCTCCTGTAAGGATCAGTACGAAATCAGAATTTGAAAATGCAAGCATTAAGTTTACTTATGATGAAGCGCAGCTAGGAGAAACAAAGGAACAAGATTTAGGCATCATTAGGTATAATGAAGATGAGGAAATGTTTGAAGGCCTTAACGCTGTGTTAGATACAAGTAACAATACAATAAGTGTGGAAACTACTCAGCTTAGTGAATATGCGGTTGTTGATAAGACAAAATGGTTGGAGCTTTGGAGTAGGGAAATACACTACTCAAGGATGCATGGTGTAAATGAAACGCTGGATAGTAGCGATGATTCAGGTGATGGAGAAATAGATCCAAAAGATTCAGATGGGGATGGCTTATACGATACCTATGAAACTGAAGGAATGAAAACACCATACGGTATAATCTACTCAAACCCTGACATGAAAGATACTGACGGAGATGGATTAACCGATGGGCAAGAAATGGGTCCATTCCAATCATTCACGATAAACTTTTTTGGAATTACTATTCATATTGAAGGTTTCTTTCCAACTAGTTTTCCTGACCGAAAAGATAGTGACGGAGATGGAAAGTTTGATAATGAGGATTTGAGACCGTTGTACTCTGATTTATCCGATTTAGTAATTTATCAATCAGATAGACCAGAAGGCTATGAAGAAAATGGAAATGTAGCGAATGATATGAAAACAAATGATTATACAGGAGATCAAATAAAGGACATTAACTGGATGTTCAGATTCCAATTACTTGAATCTTATTTCCCAAGTATTCTCTTTGATGAGTTCGAGTTTATGTCAACAAGCTTATTTTCTACGGGAGATATGGAAGATGTTGTTTTAGATATGATTGATCATTTTGAGGAGGGAACTGGTACAGCGTATCGCAATCAGACTTTGACTAATAAAGCGAGTGAGCATGAGACAACAAAAGCCTATGTTGAATTTGTCAAAAATGCTTTAGTTGATCAGCTAAAGAAAAATGGAGGTAATTTGGCAGCACTTCAGTTTGATAAAAGTACAAAGGAAACTAATGAATTTTATCAAAAAATACAGGAAGATGCTTCTTACCCGACGTTTAGCACTACGAGTGATAATATAGATGGACTTACAATTACGGTAAATGATACTTGGGGGAATACCGTATCCGTAAAAGATTTTTCAGTAGTGAATAATCACTTTAAAGGTGTCATGCATGTTCGTTTATATGATCATTTTGGGTTAGATCGGCCAGATGTGGAGAAGGTGTATGTGAATTTAGCAGGATTTCGTGCATGGTTTGTCTTACAGCATTATGATGAGTTTGATGGGAAATATAAGCCCTTTGTTACTTTAATGGAAATGGATATACCATTCGAGGGGGAATTGAGTGGATAAAGTTAATTTAAAAATTTTAGTTTTGATTATTGGTATATTCTGCATTCCATTATATTTAATTGGATGTACAAAGAATGGGGAATCAAGCGGGGAAACAAAGATTTTCGAAATTGCCAATACAGAAGAGGTTGTTGGTAAAAAGGATGAAGAAGTGGTGACTCTTAGAAAGCATTATATGATTCTGAATCCACCAAAAGATTTAATAGATTTGAAAGAATTAGTTGAAAAATACATTAAGAGTCATCCAGTTGAAGGCGAAATTAAAGTAATAGAAGGCAAAAAGATGATTTTTTATCTGTACTTCTATAGGGAAAGTGACGATTTGCCAAGAGACTGGCAGCCTGATGAAAGTTATATGAATACGGATCGTTTAGAACATCATAAGAATGATCTCATTGCATCGATCATTTGGTCAGATGCTGAACCACAAAAAAAATACAATGTTTCTGATAAAAGTAAGGAAGGAAAGGTCATGAAGCGGCTGCATTTTATTGAGGATCAGCTTGTTGAGTGATACACCAAACATATAAAACAGATATGCAGCCGGTTGCATTCTATCGTGATGGCCGGCTGATATATTAAATTGTAACCTTATCAAGGGTGACTAAAAGATATTCGGAATTTAGTTGAATCATTTTCGAATGTTAAAATCAAACCACGGAAAAAGACGATCCGACGCAAAAGTCCCGCAATCATGAAGGATTGCGGGACTTTTGTGTCAATAAATCGAATGGGGGTAAATCGCGGCTTTTTTATTAATGGGATCAAGACAGTATGGAGAAAGGTTAAAGAAAACTAGGTATGGGATTATTTCAGATCGGTTAATGGATTGCAGAACCATGATAAGGAGTTTGATATAACACTTTCTGCCCACTTCCTTATTACTTTTGAATTACGCCTTTGCTCACCTAACGGGCAGTAGAGCTCACCAATACAACATGACGAGGCTGCCGACGAATCGATCGGCGGCCTCGCTCCGCTAACGGGCAGATAGCGTTAAAGAATATTCCTTTAGTAATTCTGAAAATTATAGAAAATTCGTTTTCTATAAGGAGAGACATATTGCGAAACAAAAAACATGCTACACTAATGCTTCCAATTTTACTAACGTTTCTGATCGCATTTAGCAAACAAAATCCTATTTTGGTATGAAACGCGCCCCGCCGCCAAAGGACGGCGTAGCCGTTTCGTCTTGTGGCTGCCGGATGATTCGAATATGATGGAGGGAGGACGTTTCAAGTAGATCGACCTAAGGAGGCGAAGATGAACGAAGCCGCTTTTGATATGAAGTTATTTGAGAGCTACAAGCCGGGGTTAACCTCGTATTGTTATCGAATGTTGGGATCCATTGATGATGCGGACGATGCTGTACAGGAAACCTATATTCGGGCATGGCAGAGCTGGGATCGATTCAGACAGGACTCCTCCATTAAAACATGGATTTACCGCATAGCGTCGAACTTATGCCTGGACAAGCTGAGGCAAGCGAAGCGCCGTACGCTTCCAGTTGACCTGTCCGACCCGGCGGTCAAGATTGTCGAACCGAAAGAAACGCTGCCAGACTCGTCCTGGATTTGGCCCTCACCCGAATTTGGAGAAAATCCGGAAGATGCTCTCGTTCGCAAGGATACCCTTCAGCTCTGCTTTATCGCACTCTTGCAAATCTTGCCGCCTCGTCAACGCGCGGTTCTTATTCTGAAGGATGTCTTTGAATGGTCTTCGAAACAAATTGCGGAAACGTTGGGAATGTCGCCGGCAGCGGCGAACAGCGCCCTGCAACGAGCCAGGGAGACGATGGACCGAACGCGGCTTCGCTCCGAGGAATTTAGCAAGATGGATGTCAATCCCGACCAGAATCTTCTCTCGCGGTATGTGGAAGCGTTTGAGCAATTCGATATCCATGCGCTTGTGTCGTTGTTCCATGAGGAAGGTTGTATGTCCATGCCGCCTTTCGCCATGTGGATAAGCGGGCAAGAAGATTTGTCCGCGTTTTTTGCGCTTACGCGCTGGCATTGCGAGGGGTCCAAATTTTTGCCAACTAAAGTGAATGGCGGTTATCCCGCTCTGGCGCAGTATATGCCGGGTAAGGAGGCATCCGTCCTGGTGCCTTGGGGCATTCACGTAATTGAAGTGAAAGCTAATCGGATATTCCATGTTCAAAATTTCATAAATGCAAAATTATTTTCCCGATTAGGGCTTCCGGAACAAATAGACCGATGAATTCGGAGATTGGCATTCGTCTATATTAGTGAGAAACAAAATTCCCGTAAAGAGGTGTCCTTCACAATGGAAACAAGCAATCCAACGAAAGTAACCGTAGAGACCGTCGTTCAAGCCCCTGTAGCAAAAGTATGGAACTATTGGACCGAGCCGGACCACATTACGAAGTGGAATCAACCTTCCGAGGAATGGCATGCGCCAAGAGCGGAGAACGACTTGCGGGTCGACGGCGAATTCCTGACAAGGATGGAAGCGAAGGATGGCAGCATGGGTTTTGATTTTAGCGGTATTTACGACGAAGTGAAGCTGCATGAGACGATTGCCTACACATTGGGAGACGGACGGAAAGTGGATATTGCGTTCGTCGATCAAGGCGAGGCCACGAAGGTCGTTGAAATCTTCGACGCCGAGAGCACTCACCCCGTTGAATTCCAACAGGCGGGCTGGCAAGCGATTATGAATAGTTTCAAACGATATACGGAAGCATCATAAGAATAAATCGAGGCGCCCATTAGGGCGCCTTTTTCAACATACAGGATAGTATATGACATCGTCCTACTTTCTCTATATTTCTCGGAACGAAACGCGCTCTGCCGCCAAAGGACGGCAGAGCGCGTTTCGCCTTGGATGAAAGAGCAATCGATCTTCGTTTGTTCTGTTCCCTATCCATTGTTGTTATTGTGCAGGCCGACCGTTCGTCTTTCGTAAAGTGAGATACGCCCAGAAAATGTCGGATTTCCATCTACTTTTCCGCCATCGGTTTATGAGACAAATTAAATTGCGATTGAAGATACAATTCATCGTTACGCTAACGGGCACGAATGCTTCATGACAACAGGCTGCCAGCATAAACGGCAGCCTGTTGAACTATCGGGCAGGTTAATGCAACCTATCCCCATTTTTATCGTCTA
>FWWL01001056.1_pt1 | contig 69157 bp, 70 predicted proteins | sample 2228331 | NCBI WGS metagenome assembly FWWL01 (sample SAMEA103939775, study PRJEB20133) | metagenome
ACGACAAAAGCAAGGAATCTTACCTCGGATTCGTCGCCATCGCCGCAGTCAAACTCTGGCTACCCTTTGTCCACGAAGCCTAAACGACGCCCAATGGTGAATCGAATACTAAGAAAAGATGGAACCATATCGGGTTCCGGAGCATGAAACGCGCGGCGTGTCGTAAGGTTCCCACACGGTTTTCAGATCCTCCGGAGCCTCCGGCTTGCGAGCCAAACGGCCCCGTGCTTAAGCCGTTCGGCCCTCCGGCCGATTAGCGAGACCTGAAGCGCGTGCCGCCTCTTTCGATCTTCATCATCACGCGCAACGAGGCAGACCGGATTGGCCGCACGATCCAGGCGGTGTCGGGCCTGAGCGACGACATCGTAGTGGTCGATTCGGGCTCCGATGACGGCACGCAGGCGATCGCGGCGGAGCTTGGCGCGCGCGTGATCGCGAATGGCTGGCCGGGCTACGGCCCGCAGAAGCGCTTCGCCGAGGACCAGTGCCGTCATCCCTGGCTGCTCAATCTCGATGCCGACGAGGTGGTGCCCGACGACCTCGCCGCCGAGATCGCCGCCCTGTTCGCGGCAGGCGAGCCTGCGGCCGACGCCTATCGCCTTCGTATCGCCGAGATTTTTCCCGGCGAGCCTGCGCCGCACCGCTTTGCCTATGCGCTGACGCCGGTCAGGCTCTACCGCAAGGACAAGGGCCGCTATTCACCCTCGCCGGTGCATGACCGCGTCGATCTCGCGCCCGCCGCCCGCGTCGCAAGGCTGAAGGGCACGGTCCATCATTACTCAGTCCGCTCGCTCGGCGAACAGATGGACAAGCTCAATGCCTATAGCGACGCGCAGGCCGACGACCTCGACCAGCGCGGCGCGACGCTGTCGGTTGTCAGGCTCGCCGCAGAATTCCCGGCCAACTTCATCAAGGCCTATATCGGCCGCCGCCATGCTTTGCGAGGCGTCTATGGCTTCATGACAGCAATGAACTACGCCTTTTACCGCTATCTGCGCGTCGCCAAGCACTGGGAGCGGCGGCTGCAGCGGCGCGGTCAACGATCAGATGGAGCCGGGCCTGCGGAGCGCCGCGATGACTGAGGTCGCGCTTGTCACGGGGGGCGCTCGCCGGATCGGCGCGGCGATCGTCTCCAGGCTCGCCGAAGCGGGCTATGCGGTCGCGATCCATTGCAGCCAGTCGCGCGAGCAGGCGCAGGCGCTGGCTGAGACGCTGAACGCACAGGGCGCGGCTTGCGCCGTCGTGTCTGCCGACCTCGCCGACCCCGTCGCCGTCGCGGCGCTGATTCCGGAAGCGGAAGCCGCGCTCGGGCCGGTGACGCTGCTGGTCAACAACGCCTCCAGCTTCCTGCTCGACGACATCCGCGATATCGACATCGCGCGCTGGAACCGGCAGTTCTCGATCAACCTGCGCGCGCCATCGGTGCTGGCCGGCGCGATGGCCAACCGCCTGCCGGAGGGACGCACAGGCGCGATCGTCAACATCATCGATCAGCGCGTCTGGAAGCTGACCCCGCAATACTACTCCTACACCTTGACCAAGGCGGCCCTGCTGACCGCGACGCAAACCATGGCGCAGGCGCTGGCGCCTCGCATCCGCGTCAACGCTGTCGGTCCCGGCCCGACCCTGCCGAACCCCCATGACGGGGCCGGCCTGATGGAGGCGGAGGCAGCGGGCACGCTGCTCGGCCGCAAGGTCGATGCGGCCGAGATTGCTGAAGCGGTGCTCTATCTGGCGCAGGCGCGCTCGGTCACGGGGCAGATGATCGCTGTCGATGCCGGCCAGCATCTCGGCTGGCGCACGCCCGACATCGTCGGTTGAGCCGGCTCAGACCGCCGCGTCGTTGCGGTAGGCCGCGCGCCCGCTCGCAAGCGCGTCCTCGAGCAGGTCGAGACGATCCTGGCCCCAGAACACCTCGCCATCGAGCACGTAGCTCGGCGCGCCGAAGACGCCGGCTTCGATCGCCTCGTTGATCGTCGCGGCGTAGCGCTCGACGATCGACTCGCTGCCGGCTGCCTGCAGAAGAGCCGGGCCGTCAAACCCGGCGCGGCCGGCGATTTCCGCGATCAGTTCCGGTCGCGACAAATTCTCGTCACGCGCCCATACGCCGGCCAGCACATCGCCGACGAAGCCGGCCGGATTGCCGCCCGCCGCATTGATCGCCAGCACGGTGCGGTCGGCGAGGGAAACATCGAACGGGAAATGCTTTGGATGAATCACCAGCGGCAGGCCGCGCTTCGCCCGCCAGCGCTGCAGCTCGAAAATACGGTAACGCTGGCGCACCGGATGGCGCTTGGGCAAGGGCAGGCCGCCGGTCTCGTCGAAGACCATGCGCAGCGGAGTGGGCTTGTAGGAGACGGTGCAGCCATGGCGTTTCGCGGTCTCCACGAAGGTGGGATGGCCGAGATAGGTCCAGGGCGAGAGCAGGGTGAAGTAGTAGTCGATCTGGCGGGGCATGAGGACTCTCGTCAAGCTGCGATGCTGCAGCCTAGCCTGATCGCGCCTGCGGCGTCATGCAGTCTCACGCCAGCACGATCGCCGAGATCAGCCGGCCGTAATCCGCCTCGCCGCGATGGGTCGTCCGGCGGTAGCTGAAGAAGCGCCGCTCGTCGCCATAAGTGCAGAGCGCCAGATCGACGAACCGACCGATGCCCGCCTCCTGTGCGCGGAAGGCGATGAAGGCCGGCAGGTCGAACATCGCGTGCGCCGCCCGTTCCGAGGCTGTGAAGAAGCGCGCGAAGGTCGGATTCTCGCTCTTGAAGCGCTCGACGAATTCCGGCCCGACCTCATAGGCGGCCGCGCTGATCGTCGGCCCCAGCACCGCCAGAATCCGCTCGCGCCTTGCGCCCAGTCTCTCCATCGCGGTTACGGTCGAGGCGACGACGCCGGAGACCGCGCCCTTCCAGCCGGAATGGGCCGCCCCGATCACCCGCGCCTCGCTATCGCAAAAGAGGATCGGCCCGCAATCGGCGCTGGAGGCGCAAAGCGCCATTCCCGAGGCTGTCGTGACCATCGCGTCTGCCCTGGGGCGCTCGCCGGGCCACGGACCGGTGACGACCTCCACATCCGGCGAATGCACCTGATACAGGCTGATCAGGTTCGCAGGCTCGACCGCGAGATGGCGGGCCATGCGGGCGCGGTTCTCGGTGATGGCGGCCGGATCGTCGGCTGAGCCCAACCCGCCATTCAGCGAGGAGTAGATGCCGGTCGAGACGCCACCTTCACGCGTGAAGAAGGCGTGGCGGATGCCGGGCTCGGCGGCAAGATCGGGCGACTCGATGAACATGGGGATGGTCCGTTTCAGAAACTCAGCCCTGCTCTGGCAGCCGATGAAGGTCAAATCCGGGCAGTGGCGGCAGGCCGGGATGGGATAGCGCCAGAACCTTGAACAAATGGCCCATGCCGGTTGCGCTCGGGTCGGTCAGGCGGGCGGCGGCCGCGGCGATGGAGGCGGCCTGCTCCGGCGTCGCCCTCGATCTGAGAGCCTCCGCACGCTCCGCCAGCCCCAATGCCAGCAGGAAGTCTCGCTGAGTCGCCGGACCGTGGCAGGCCGCGCCGGCGCGAAGCCCGGCCTGCGCCATTTTGGCGAAATCGACATGGACGGTGAGGTCGGCTTCGCCGGGTTCGGCGAGCGGACCAATGAAGGCGTGCTTGCGCATCGCCTGCAGCGTGTCGCCAAAGCCCGATCGGGTGGAGCCGTAGTCGATGAAGAGGGCGGCTCCGTCTTGACGGCCGAGATGGCCGGCGATGCTGGAGACGACGTCGAGCGCCGCCTGCGGGTGCTCGAGGACAGAGCCGATGGGCACGACAGGTTCCCTTTCGCCTGCTTGCTGTCGGGACGGGTCAGGGATGGGGGCGCGTGCGGGACGAGGCTCGACGCCGGCCGCCTCGCCCGCCAGCCCGAACGCCAGCTCGCCCTGCTCATCGAGCCCGACCAGCCGCTCGCGCCATCCGTCCGCCGTCATCACGAACTGGTCGAGCGGCAGGGCGTCCAGAAACTCGTTGGCGACGACGATGACCGGCCCGTCGAGCGCGGTCTCGATACGATCGTGCCAGAGCGGCCCGGCCCTGCCGAAGAGCACCTTACCGGCAAGAACCTGCCCCTGCGCGGCGCGCAGCACGGGGCTGGTCTCGACGAGATGGACCGACAGCGCCTCGCGAAAGCCGGGCAGAACCTTCGCCGCGCGCAGCATATCGGCCATCAGCGTGCCGCGCCCCGGCCCGAGTTCGACCAGCCGGACATTGCCGGGCGACCCCATCGCCCGCCAGACGTTTGCAGCCCAAAGGCCGATCAACTCGCCGAACATCTGACTGATCTCGGGCGCGGTGGTGAAGTCGCCATCCGCCCCGAAAGGATCGCGCGTCATGTAGTAGCCATGGCGCGGATGGCCGAGGCAGAGCGCCATGTAGCGCGAGATCGTCAGCGGCCCCTCGTCGCGGATCAGCGCGACGAGTTCCGCCTTGAGCGCGCTCACGCCGCCGCCCGCCGGGCGCGCAGGAACAGGACGAGCCCGGCCGCAAACAGCGGCAGCGACAGCACCATGCCCATGGTGACGCCACCCGAGAGCCCATCGACATTCGTGCCGAACAGAAAGCCGAGCTGCGGATCGGGCTCGCGAAAGAATTCGCAGACGATGCGCGCGACGGCGTAACCCATGCCGAACACGCCCGCGACCATACCGGGCCGTTTGAAGCCACCCGCCCGGACCAGCAGGCTCAGCAGCACGAACAGCATCAGCCCCTCGCCCAGCGCCTCGTAGAGCTGGCTCGGATGGCGCGGCAGCGGCCCGGCATTGGGGAACACCATCGCCCAGGGGACGTCGGGCGCGGGCCGGCCCCAGAGCTCGGCATTGATGAAATTGGCGATCCGCCCGAGAAACAGGCCGATGGGGACGACCGTGGCCGCGATGTCGAACACCGAAAGCGCCGGGTAGCCCCGCCTCCGCGCGAACAGCCACAGCGCCAGCGTCGCGCCGACGAGCCCGCCATGGAACGACATGCCGCCCTGCCAGATCGCAACAATGTCCTGCGGCCGGGCGAGATACCGCGCAAGATCGTAAAACAGCACGAAGCCGAGCCGCCCGCCGAGCACGACGCCGAGCGCGACATAGAGCAGCATGTCGTCGAGCTCCTCGGGCTTCGGACGCGCCCGCCCGCTCCAGAGCCCGTCCGCGGCGACCAGCCTGCGCGCATACCACCAGCCGCCGAGCAGGCCTGCGACATACGCGAGCCCGTACCATTTGACCGACAGAGGGCCGATGGAGAGCGCGACCGGGTCGATGATCGGGAAAGGGATGGCGAAGACGGGCATGGGCGAGATCCGGCGGCGGGCGGATGGTGAATGGGCGTTGGAGGGTGGCGGGGTCAAGGGCTGGTGTATTCGACCTCCAGCACTCCTGACATGACGAAAGCTCTTCGGCATCTTACATCAGCACGATGACTCGCGAGCGCCCCGACACACCCACCGACGACGACATCGAGGACGAGGAGGACGCCCTCCCCGCGCCTGCGGTCGACCTCGGCGAGGCCACGCCCGGCGCGCTCAAGGCCGGCATCGAGGTCATCGCGAGCTTCGCGAAGCATCTGCCGAACAAACCCGGCGTCTACCGGATGTTCGATCGCGCCGGCGAGGTGCTCTATGTCGGCAAGGCCAAGAACCTGAAGAACCGGGTCACGGCCTATGCCCGCGGCATGGCCCATACCAACGCCGTTGCCCGGATGATCGCCGAGACGGCGAATATGGAGTTCGTCACCACCGGCACCGAGACCGAGGCGCTGCTGCTTGAATCCAATCTGATCAAGCAGCTCAGGCCGCGCTACAACGTACTGCTGCGCGACGACAAGAGCTTCCCCTACATCCTGCTCAGCGGCGACCACCCTGCCCCGCAGATCGCCAAGCATCGCGGCTCGCGCCAGCGCAAGGGCGATTATTACGGTCCCTTCGCCTCGGTCTGGGCGGTGAAGCGCACCATCGACGCGCTGCAGAAGGCCTTCCTGCTGCGCTCCTGCACCGACTCGTTCTACGAGAATCGAACGCGGCCCTGCCTGCTGTTCCAGATCAAGCGCTGCGCCGGCCCCTGCACCGGCGAGATCTCGATCCCGGACTATCAGGCGCTCGCCGGGCAGGCGCGCGATTTCCTAGCCGGCCGTGCCTCGGGCGTGAAGAAGCTGCTGTCGCAGCGCATGCAGGACGCTGCAGAAGAGCTCGAATTCGAGAAAGCGGCGCGCTATCGCGACCGGCTGGCGGCGCTGTCTGCCGTCGCCGCCGGGCAGGACATCAACACGCAAGGGGTCGAGGAGGCCGACGTCTTCGCCATCGACGAGCAGGCCGGACAGTTCTGCGTCCAGCTCTTCTTCTTCCGCAACAAGCAGAACTGGGGCAACCGGGCGCTGTTCCCGCGCGCCGACCGCTCACTGACGCCGGCCGAGGTGCTGGCCTCGGTGGTGGCGCAGTTCTACGACGACAAGCCCCCGCCGCGCCTCGTGCTGCTTTCGCACGAGGTCGAGGAGATCGAACTGATCGCGGCTGCGCTCTCGGCGCGAGCCGGACGCAAGGTCGAGGTCGCCAATCCGAGGCGCGGCGAGAAGGCCGATCTCGTCGAGCACGCGCGCAAGAACGCCAAGGAGGCGCTGTCGCGAAAGCTCGCCGACAATGCCGGGCAGCAATCGCTACTGGCTGCCTTGGGCGCGGCTTTTGGCATGGAGAGGCCACCGCGCCGGGTTGAGGTCTACGACAACTCGCACATCATGGGCACGAATGCCGTCGGCGGCATGATCGTGGCGGGCAAGGACGGCTTCATGAAGAGCCACTACCGCACCTTCAACATCTCGACCGAGACCATCGCCGGCGACGATTTCGGCATGATGCGGGAGGTGCTGCAGCGGCGGTTCACACGGCTGGCGAAGGAGAATGGGGCCGCCATCGCGCTTGCCGGAGAAGGCTCTTCCCCTCCCCCCTGTGGGGAGGGGATAGGGGTGGGGGGCGAACGACCAGGCGAGCGCTCGGCAGGCGATGGCGAGCCCGGTCGTTCGCCCCCCCTCTCCATCTCTCCCCCACCAGGGGGGAGAGAGGAGCCAGACTCACCAAAGTTCGACCCCGACGCTTCAACCTTCCCCTCCCGGCCCGATCTCGTCATCGTCGACGGCGGCAAGGGTCAGTTCGAGGCGGCGCGAAAGATCATGGCCGAGTGCGGCGCGGGCGACATCGCGCTCGTCGCCATCGCCAAGGGGGCCGACCGCAACGCCATGCGCGAGACCTTCCACATGGCCGGCAGGGAGCCCTTCAAGCTGCAGCCACGGGATCCTGCGCTTTATTTTATCCAGCGTCTGCGCGACGAGGCGCACCGCTTCGCCATCGGCACGCACCGGGCGCGACGCAAGAAGGACACGATGAAGAACCCGCTCGACGAGATCGCCGGCATCGGCCCCTCACGCAAGCGCGCGCTGCTTCTGCATTTCGGCACGGTGAAGGCGATCCAGCGGGCGCGGCTGGAGGATCTGATGCGCACGCCCGGCGTCAATGCGGCGACGGCAAAGGCCGTGCATGACCATTTCCACGAGGGGTGAGCGTATTTGTCTCGCTCGCCCGATTGCGTGTTGACGCTGTCGCAAAGGCCCTGCTTTGGTGAGCCCGTGACAAGCCTGACAGACGCCATTCGCAGGCGCGGCCCCTGGTCGTTGCCGAACCTCCTGACCTATGGACGGATTCTCGCGATTCCGGCCCTCGTCGGCCTGCTGTTCTGGCCCAGGGACGACTGGGTGCGCTGGATCGCGTTGGGCGTCTATGTCGTCGCCGCCGTCACCGACTATCTCGACGGCTGGATCGCGCGCGCCTGGAGCCAGCAATCGGCGATCGGCCGCATGCTCGACCCCATCGCCGACAAGCTGCTGGTCTGCGCGCTGCTCTTGATGCTGGTCCACACCGAGACGATCAAGGGCTGGGCGATCTGGGCCGCCATCGTGATCCTGTGCCGCGAGATCCTGGTCTCAGGCCTGCGCGAGTTCCTGGCCGAGCTGAAGGTCTCCGTGCCGGTTTCGAAGGTGGCGAAATGGAAGACGACCGCGCAGTTGCTGGCGCTGGGCTTCCTCGTCGCGGGGCCGGCCGGCGACAAGGTTCTGCCCGGCAACACGACGATCGGCATCGTCATGCTCTGGATCGCGGCCGGGCTGACGATCTACACCGGCTGGGATTATTTCAACGCCGGCATCCGCCATCTCGTCGAGGAGGACGAGCGCCAGTCATGAGCGAGACGATCACCGAAACGCGCACGATGAAACTGGTCTATTTCGCCTGGGTGCGCGAGCGCGTCGGGGTGGCGCAGGAGACCGTGACGCTGCCCGGCAATATCGCCACGATCGCCGATCTGGTCCGCTGGCTGAAGAGCCGCGACGAGGGTTACGAGGCCGCTTTCGCCAATGAGGCGATCGTGCGCGCCGCCATCGACCATGAGCATGTGAAGCCCGATGCGAGCATCGCCGGAGCGAGCGAGATCGCCTTCTTCCCGCCGATGACGGGGGGATGAGATGACGGCTCCCCCCTTGTCAAACGGGGCTTTGCGACGTGATCAGCCGGAAAGCAACGGACGGTTCTCTCCGTCATGCTCGGCGCGGCGGTAAGATGACCCCTCTCATCCGAATCCAGAGCGAGGATTTCGACGTCGCCGACGAGGTCGCCGCGCTGGCCAAAGGCCGCAGCGACATCGGCGCGGTCGTGACCTTCGCAGGCCTGTGCCGCGACGAGGGCGGCAGGCTCGCGGCGCTGGAACTGGAGCATTATCCGGGCATGGCCGAGGCCGAGATCGGCCGCGCCGCCGACGAGGCCGCTAGGCGCTGGCCGCTGCACGGCCTCGTCGCCATCCATCGCCACGGCCTGGTGAAGCCCGGCGAGCAGATCGTGCTCGTCGCCGCCGCCTCCGCCCATCGCCGCGCCGCCTTCGAGGCGGCCGAATTCCTGATGGACTATCTCAAGACCCGCGCACCATTCTGGAAGCGCGAGCATCTTCGCGACGGCACGACCGGCGACTGGGTCGAGGCGAAGGATGCCGACGATGCGGCGGCGCAACGCTGGGGGTAGCGCGATGAAACGGGCGGTTTGTCGGCTGGCTGCGGCGATGGCCATGGCATTGTCGCTGCCCGGCCCGGCGGCCGCCGCCGGCCCCAGCAGCAAGACCTTTCGCGACTGGATCGCCGGCTGCGACAATCTGAAGAGCTGCACGGCGATGTCGCTGCCGGCCGAGATCGACGAGCATATCGCCTTCATCCGGCTCGAACGCGCGGCAGGGCCCAATGTCCTGCCAAAACTCGTCATCAGGGTCCGCGCCGAGAAGCTGGCGGCCCCGCTCGACGCTGAGCTGGAGCTGGACAGCGCGCCCTTCCCCGCTCCAGGTCGCAAGCTGCCGGCGACGATTGCCGACGACGAGAACGCCACGATCGCACTCTCCGCGGCCGATTCCGAGGCGCTGATCGCGGCCGCGCGCAAGGCGACGAAACTGACGGTGACGATCGCCGGCAAGAGCCTCGATATGTCGCTCTCCGGCTCCGTCGCCGCGCTGCTCTGGATCGACGAGCAACAGGGCCGGCTGGGCACGACTTCGGCCCTGATCCGCAAGGGACCAGGAGAGACCAGCCCGGCCGCCCCCGCCCTTCCCGTGATCGTCGCGAAAGGCACGGCCGCTCCTGCCATCCCCGACAAGGCGGCCAAGGCGCTGACGACAGCGCTGCGCAAGCAGTTGAAGCGTCTCGACCCCGATCTCTGCGAGGATGCGCCCGCGGACGTGGATACCGATGCCGTCTGGCCGCTTGCTGGCGGAGCGCGGCTGGTCGGGCTGTTCTGCTCGCGCGGGGCCTACAATGTCTCGACCGGGTTCTGGATCGTGCTGGGAACGGATGTGGCGAAGGCCCGCAAGGCGCTGTTTTCGCAGTTCGACGGCAAGCCGGACAACATGCTGGTCAACGCCGACTATGATCCCGCCAGCGGCCAGGTTTCGTTCTACAACAAGGGCCGCGGCATCGGCGATTGCGGCGCGAGCGGCAACTACGCCTGGACGGGTTCGGGCTTCGCGATGACCGCGTTCAGCGAGATGGGCGAATGCAAGGGCATCACCGCCGACGACTGGATCACGCTGTTTCGCAGCGAGGTCAAGGTGGCGAAGTAGGGGCGCGCAGTGCACTCGACGTCATGGTCGGGCTTGTCCCGACCATCCACGCCTTACGCCGTCGCGCGCTACGCCCAAGACATGGATGCTCGGCACAAGGCCGAGCATGACGGAAGAGGAATTGGGACGCTTTACGCCGCCTTCTTCCCCGGCCGCACGGCATCGGAGTAATCCTCCATGATCACCTTGCCCATGTTGCCGGTGATGAAGGAGTAAGGCCCGATCTCGGAGACCAGCGTCACCTCGGCCGCCGAGCCGGTGATGAAGCACTCGTTGAAGGTCTCGAGCTCCTCGGGCCGGATGCGCCGCTCGACCACCTCGAAGCCGCGCTGCTTGCACAGGTCGATCACCGCCTGACGGGTCAGCCCGTTGAGGAAGCGGTCGGCCAGCGGGGTGTGGATCACGCCGTCCTTGATGAAGAAGATGTTGGCGCCGGTGCATTCGGCGACGTTTCCTTCCCAGTCGAGCATCATCGCGTCGGCATAGCCGGCGCGCTCCGCCTTGTGCTTGGAGAGCGAGCAGATCATGTAAAGCCCCGCCGCCTTGGCATGGACCGGTGCGCAGGCCGGGTCGGGCCGGCGATACTCTGCCACGTCGAGGCGCACGCCCTTCAGCTTCTGCGCCATGTCGAACATGCTAGGCCACTCCCAGACCGCAATCGCGGTGTGAATCGTGTTGTTCATGCCCGACACCGCCATCATCTCCGAGCCGCGCCAGGCGACCGGGCGGATATAGGCGTCCCGCAGGCCATTCTCCTTCAGGCAGAGCTCCTTGGCGGCGTCGAGCTCGGCGACCGACCAGGGGATCGTGAAATCCATGATCTCGGCCGACTTGTGGAAGCGCTTGGAGTGCTCGGTACCCTTGTAGATCACGCCGTCATAGGCGCGCTCGCCCTCGAACACGCAGGAGCCGTAATGCAGCCCATGGGTCAGCACATGGACCTTGGCGTCCTTCCACGGCACGAGCTTGCCGTCGAACCAGATCACGCCGTCGCGCTGGTCGAAGGGAATGACTGACATGGGGTTTTCCTCCTGGACGCCTTCTTGCCCGCAACTCCGCCACAGCGCTCTGCAACGTGCAAGCCTTGACCGAATATGACGCGGCGACGGCCGATCGCGACATAATCGATCGTCATCCGTGCTTGACCGGTAATGTTGCGTCTGAGATATGTCAACATCACTGACATAAAATCTGGACCGCCATTCGTGCCGGAGACGCAAACCTCATCGACAGGGACACCGAAGGCCGCCGCCGGCGCGGCCGAGGTGCCCTATGACCTGATCGAACTGCTGTTCTTCGCCTATCGCGATTTCGTCGGCGACCCCGACCGCATCCTCGCCGATTACGGCTTCGGCCGCGCCCATCACCGCGTGCTGCATTTCGTCCAGCGCCGGCCGGGCCTGACCATCGCCGAGTTGCTCGACATCCTCGGCATCACCAAGCAGAGCCTCAACCGTGTGCTGAAGGAGTTGGTCGAGACCGGCTTCGTCGAGCAGCGCACCGGCACGCAGGACAAGCGCCAGCGCAAGCTCCACACCACGCCGGCGGGCCAGGATCTGGCGACCCGGCTGGCGCAGCTGCAGGCAAAACGCATCAACGCCGCTCTGGCCGGCCTGGAGCCGGGCGGCGTCGAGACCGTGGCGGCCTATCTCGCCGGGCTGATCGACCCGGCCGAGCGCCGCAAGGTGCTGGGCTTCCTCGCGCCGCGGGCGTAAGCGATCGCGCGTCCCGGCTTTCCGACGGCTATGCTATCAATGTCCTGATCCCGGAGAACGGCGCAGCCCGCGCCACAGCGAGGAGACCGGCGCGACATGGCTCCGCAGGCAGTCCGAAAACCGCTTCCCGACGAAGCGCCCCACATCCTCGTGGTCGATGACGACCGGCGTCTGCGTGACCTGCTGGCGCGCTTCCTCGGCGATCATGGCTACCGCGTCACCACCGCCGCTAATGCCGCCGAGGCCGACAACCGCCTGTCGCAGCTCGTCTTCGACGCGATGGTGCTCGACATCATGATGCCTGGCGAGAACGGCTTCGACTTCGCCCGCCGCCTGCGCGGCGATTCCGAATTGCCGATCCTGATGCTGACCGCCCGCGCCGACTCGAAAGACCGCATCAGCGGCTTGGAACTCGGCGTCGATGATTATCTCTCCAAGCCGTTCGAGCCGCGTGAGTTACTGCTCAGGCTCGGCAACATCCTGAAGCGCACGCTCGTCGCCGATCCCGGCCTGTCGGTTGCGCGGCCGGAGTTCGTCCGCTTCGGCCCGTTCATCTACGGGCTGGCGAGGGGCGAATTGCGCAAGGGCGAGGAAATGATCCGCCTGACCGAACGCGAGCGCGAAATCCTGACCGCGCTCGCCGAGCGGCCCAGCGAGGTGATGCCGCGCGAGCAGCTCGCGGCGCAGGGAGCGGGCGCCAACGACCGCACGGTCGATGTCCAGATGAATCGACTGCGCCGCAAGATCGAGCGCGACCCGGCCGACCCGCTCTATCTGCAGACCGTGCGCGGCGTCGGCTACCGCCTCGTCACGGACAGGGCCTGACGCGAATGGCGGAGCACGTGCGTCGCGCGAGACCGGCGCAAGGCGCGGGCGCCCTATTCGGCCGGCTGGGCGCGGCGCTCGCCCGCGTCGGCCACTGGCTTGGCAGGACGCTGAAGCCCGCGCTGAAGCTCGCCGACCGGCCGCTGCGCCTGACCGGGCGCTGGATGCCGAAGGGGCTCTATCCGCGGGCCCTCGTCATCGTCATCGCGCCGGTCGTGCTGCTGCAATCGGTCATCGCCTATGTCTTTATGGAGCGGCACTGGCAGCTCGTGACGCAGCGCCTGTCCTCGGCCGTCTCGGCCGACATCGCCATGATCATCGACGTTTACGAGCGCTATCCGCAGGATGCCGAGGCCAGCGTGCTCGGACAGATCGCCGAGGCGCGGTTCGGCATGGATGTCGATATCCTGCCCGATTCAGACCTGCCCGCGCCCGGCCCCCGCCCCTTCTTCTCCCTGCTCGATTCGGCCCTGTCGGCCGAGCTTGCGCAGCAGGTGGCGCGGCCCTTCTGGCTCGACACGGTCGGCCGCTCGAGCCTGATCGAGATTCGCATCAAGCTCGGCAAGGACGTGATGCGCGTGCTGACGCGGCGCAACGCGGCTTACGCCTCCAACAGCCACATCTTCCTGCTCTGGATGATCGGCACCTCTCTGATCCTCTTGACCATCGCGGTGCTGTTCCTGCGCAACCAGATCAGGCCGATCCTGCGGCTGGCCGATGCGGCGGAAGCCTTCGGCAAGGGCCGCGACGCCGATTTCCGCCCGCGCGGTGCGCGCGAGGTCCGCCGCGCCGGCAACGCCTTCATCGAGATGAAGCGCCGCGTCGAGCGCTCGATCGGCGAGCGCACGACGATGCTCAACGGCGTCAGCCACGATTTGCGCACCATCCTGACCCGCTTCAAGCTGTCGCTGGCGCTGCTGGAGCGCTCCTCGGAAATCGACGCGCTCGAAAAGGACGTCGACGAGATGAGCCGCATGCTGGAGGACTATCTCGCCTTCGCGCGCGGCGACGCCGGCGAGGCGCCGGTCGAGACCGATATCCGCTCCTCGCTGGAGGAACTCAAGGCCGACGCCGAGCGCCAGGGCCACCAGACCGAACTCACCGTCATTGGAGACCCGCTGGTGGTGATCAGGCCCGACGCCTTCCGCCGCCTCCTGACCAACCTCGTCTCCAACGCCGCCCGCTTCGGCGACCGCATCGCCATCCGCGCCACCCACGATGCGCGCTATCTGATCGTCATGGTCGACGATGACGGGCCGGGCATCCCACCCGAGCAGCGCGAGGAGGTCTTTCGGCCCTTCGTGCGGCTCGACGAGGCCCGCAACGTCGATTCGGGCGGTACGGGACTTGGGCTGGCTATCGCCCGAGACGTGGCCCGCGCCCATGGCGGGGACATCATTCTGGGGGAGTCGCCGCTGGGGGGGTTGCGGGCGACGGTGCGGTTGCCGGTGTGAAGGCTGCCGTGGGAGCAAGCGGGCGACTGGGCGGTAGGAGCGGGGCAAGACAACCCTGCCCCGCCATCTCCAGTTTACGCGTAGGCACCGTCGGAATAGGTGAGTTCATAGCTATGGCTATAGACCTCAAAGACAATTCCGAACGGGTCTTCCACGTAACACATACGATAAGGCTTCTGGCCGGGATAGTATTCCCTGATAGGCATACGCTGCTTGCCTCCAGCCGCAACGATCTTCCCGACCAGCCCTTCAACATCAGGGTCTTGGACACAAAAATGGAAAGTGCCGTGCCGCTTGTGGTCGAGATTGTTGTTTGGCGCGTAATTTTCGGGAAACTCGAAGATCTCGATTCCGACACGGTCGGCCGTGGACAGGTGGGCGATCTTCAGGCTCTTCCAATTCGGTCCGAAGACGTCGGTGCACATCAGACCTATAGCGCTATCGTCCTCAAATACCTCAGTTGGCTCCATGATTGTGTAGAGACCGAGCACTTCGGTATAAAATTTCACTGCGGCTTCGAGGTTCGGCACCGAGAGCCCAATATGCGAGAAGGTCTTGGGGGCTACGCTCATGTTTAGTCCTTTCACGCTTTGACCCAACGAAGACTGGCGCGGAACTGGAAGAAAATGAAATTATCATTTATAATTTTGAAGATAATCTGCCGTTATGAATGAATTGAATTCTCGGTGGCTTCGATCCTTCACCGTGTTGTGCGAGGAGAAGCATTTCACCCGGGCAGCCGAGCGTCTGAACATGACCCAGCCGGGAATGTCCCAGCATATCGCGAAGCTGGAACAGCAGATCGGCAGGCTCCTGATAGAGCGGGACGCCCCATCTTTCCTCCTGACCGAAGCGGGCGAAAAGACCCTGGCGATGGCGATAGCACGTTGGCGCAGCGAGAAGGATTTCCTCGAAAGCCTAGGAGACGGCAACCCGGACGCAGGCAAGATCAGCTTCGCCTGTTCGGGGAGCTTTGCCATGCTCCTCTATCCAGCCCTGATGGATTGGATGGCTTTGGCGCCTGATCTATCGGTCCATCTCACCGCTGCGCCCGAGGATCGGGTTGTGGAGGGCGTGTTGTCCGGCACGTTCGACCTTGGAGTTATCGCAGACAATCCGCGCCACCCTCACCTCGAGGTAGAAGGCCTGGGGACAGAGCACCTTGACCTGATCTTACCGTGCGATTGGGCCGGACGCCTCCCCACCTTCGAAGAACTTCAATCGCTCGGCTATATCCAGCACCCAGACGGAGCCGCTTACGCCGCCAAGGTTTTGGGCGCGAACTATGGGACCGAGTTCGAGGGCGTCGACAGTCTGCGCGTTCGAAGCTTCGTCAACCAAATCGGGCAGATACCCAGCCCTGTAGCTAGAGGCATCGGCTACACAATTCTACCACGCAGCGGCGTGCTGGCCTTTCCGAACCGTGATCAGGTTACGGTTGCGGAGTACGCGGTTACCAACCGCCTCGACCTCCATTTGATCGCCCTAAGGGGCCGTCAAGAAGGCTCCCGGACACAGAAACTGGCCAAGATCATCCGCAGCGAAGCCAAAAAGTTGGGATAACGCGAACATCTGTAACGGGTCGAAAGCTGCCATCCGGTCGACAGCCTCCTCGCATCGAAACCGCGATCCTTGTCGCAGCAACGCCTTGCCACCTCAAAACATCCGCCCGCCATCGGGCACGGCCAACACCGGACCGATCAGCACGACCTCGCCATCGCCGTCCGGCACGCCCAGCGTCAGCACCTCGGACATGAACTTCCCGATCTGGCGCGGCGGGAAGTTGACAACCGCCAGCACCTGCCGGCCGGGCAGGTCCTCCGGCCGGTAGTGCTTCGTGATCTGGGCGGAGGATTTCTTCCGGCCGATCGTCCCGCCGAAATCGATCACGAGCTTGATCGCCGGCTTCCGGGCTTCCGGATAGGGAGCGGCCTCGACGATGGTGCCGACTCGGATGTCGACTTTGAGGAAATCGTCGAAGCCGATCGGCGCGGCGGGTTCAGCGGGCGCGCTCAAAACTCCGACCAGCCCTTGTCGTGGTCGAGCTTGCGGGCCGTGGCCGCGCCGCCCGCATAGGCCGGAGCGGGAGTAGCCGAAGCCGCCTTGGCCGGACGCGACGCGACTGCGGCGCGCATGGTCTGCGCCACAGCCTTCAGCCCGGCCGTGCCGCCGCCGCCGAGGTTGAAGCGAGCGACCATCGCCCCAAGACGATCGGCCTCCTGCGAAAGCGAATGGGCGGCGGCGGTCGACTGCTCGGCCATGGCGGCGTTCTGCTGCGTCGCCTGGTCCATCTCGTTGACGGCGGTGTTGACCTCCTGGAGGCCCGCCGCCTGCTCCTGCGCGGCGCCGGCGATCTCGGCGACGAGCGAGGTCGCGCGGGTGATCTGCTCGGCCATGCGCTGCAGCGCGCTGCCGGTCTGACCCACCAGCGTCACGCCCTTCTCGACCTCGACATTGGAGGCCGCGATCAGGCCCTTGATCTCCTTGGCGGCCTCGGCCGAGCGCTGCGCCAGCGCCCGCACCTCGGAGGCGACGACGGCAAAACCCTTGCCGGCGTCGCCGGCGCGCGCCGCCTCGACGCTGGCGTTGAGCGCCAGCAGATTGGTCTGGAAGGCGATCTCGTCGATGACGCCGACGATCTGCGAGATCTCGTCGGCCGATTTCTCGATGCCGCCCATGGCGAGCACCGCATCGCGCACGATGGTGGTGGACTGTTCGGCCTCGCTCTTGACCTGGCTCGTCGCCTGGCTGGCGAGGCGGGCGCTCTCGGCGGTCTGGCGCACGGTCGCGGTCAGCTCGTCGAGCGCGGTCGCGGTCTCCTCGACCGAGGAGGCCTGCTGCTCGGTGCGGCTGGCGAGGTCGTCGGCGGCTTGGCTGATCTCGATCGAGCCCGACTTCATGCTCTCGGTGTTGGTCGCGATCTGCCGCATCGTCTCCTGCAGCTTGCCGATGGCGGCGTTGAAGTCGTCCTTCAGCTTGGCGTAGTCCTCGCTGAAAGCCTCATTGATGCGGTAGGTCAGGTCGCCCTCGGCCAGCCGCTCGAGGCCGTGGCCGAGCGACATCACCACGCCCTCCTGCATGCGCGCGAGGTCGGCGCGATCGGCCTCGTTGCGGCGGCGCTCGGCGTCCGCCGCGTCGCGGCTGGAACTGGCCTGCGCCTCGACGCGGGCCTTGTCGGCCTCCATCTCGCCCTTGGCCAGTGCGGCGTCGCGGAAGACGACGAGCGAACGCGCCATCGCGCCGATCTCGTCGGGCCGGTCCTGGTGCGCGATCTGCGCATTGAGGTCGCCCGCGGCCAGCCCGCTCATCGTACCAGACAGCGAGGCCAGCATGGACGAGGCGCGGCGGCTGAGCCAGACCACGAGGCCGAGCATCAGCAGGCCGAGCGGCACGAGAACCTTGGCCACGTCGCCGATCATGCCGATGAATGCGGCGTCGACGTCATGGACATGCAGGCCCGAGCCCAGCGTCCACTGCCATTGCGGAATCGAGGTAACATAGGAAATCTTCAGCGAAGGGTCCTTGTCGCCGGGCTTGGTCCAACCATAGTCGATGAAGCCGGCGCCTTTGCCCTTCGCCATCGCGACCATGTCCTGGACGAAGAACTTGCCGCTCGAATCCTTGAGCGGCTTCATGTCCGTGGTCTCGATCTTCTTGTTGGCGTGCGAGACGCTGATGCCGTTGTAGTCGATGACGAAATAGTAGTTGCCATTGTCGAAGCGGGCGTTGGCGATGGCGTCGATCGCCAGCTTCTTCGCATCGGCCTCCTTCAGTTCGCCCTTCTCGGCGCGGACGACGTAGCCGTTCACCGTCGAGGTCGCGGCCTCGACCGCATTCTTGATCTCGGCGCGCTTGAGGGTGATCATCTGATCGCGGGCCTCGATCAGCGTGTAGCCGACGCCGCCGACGGCGATGACCACGGCCAATGCCGCGACCAGGCCGAACGAGCGACCGATCGACAAAACCTTGAGCTTCTGGAAAACAGACATAAACGGCCCCCGACGGCGTGTGATTCCGCACAATCCGTCGAGAATGGCTAATGTTCGTTTAACGCCAGGCCAGATGGACTAACCTTTATGGCCTGGTCAGCCGTCAACCCGCTCAGATCGCCGGCGCGTAATCGTCGCGGTCCTCGCCGCGATAGCGCTCGTCGGCCCGCTCGCGGCGGCGGATATGCGGCCTTCGGCCGCTGCAGAGCGCCCGCGCCAGCCCGCGCAGCGGGGCGGTCAGGCGATGGACGTCCTCGACGCGGGCCATGATGCGCCCGGCCGTCTTCAACTCCCGGTCGAGCCGCGCCATCGTCTTCGACATCTCGGGCTCGTTATCGTCGAGCCAGGTTTCGGTGACGCGCGCCATCAGCAGGACCGCGCCCTGAACCCGGACGGAGCCCAGCGCATCCTCGGTCGCGATGCCGGCCGAGGCCAGCATGTAGCGCCAGGAGTTGACGGCGCCGCGATTGAGCGCAGCCAGCGTCAGCGGATCGCGCTTAACCACCGGCATGATGCGGCGCAGGCCCTCCTTGTAAGGGGCCAGCGCATCGAGCCGGCGCATCACGAGGTCGAACATCCGCTCGCGCGCCGGCTCGGCGGCGAGGTCGTCGGAGGCTCCGGCCATCACCGCATCGTCGACGATGCGGGTCAACCCGCCGAGCATGGCGAGCTTGGAGGGGAACAGCCCGCGCAGGGCAGCCAGCGAAATCCCGGCTTCGGTGGCGATGTCGCCGAGTTCGATCTGGTCCCAGGGCCGCGAGGCCGCAAGCCGCATCAGCGCCTCGACCGCGCCCTTGCGCGGGTCGGCAGGCGCGGCTTTCGCCACGGGCTCGGCAGGACTGGCGGAAGCGGGTTTGCGGGCCATGTGAGATCTCCTCTCGCGACGCGATGAGGGGAAGCTAGGCCGCGATCGCGGCCTATGAAAGGCCGTTCAGCCCGAAAGCTCGCCGGCGCGACGTTTGGCGGCAGCCACGGCCCTCAGCATCAGGGGCTTGAGGCCGTCCTCGGCCATCAGCACTTCGAGCGCAGCCGCCGTGGTGCCGGCCGGCGAGGTCACGTTCTGGCGCAGGGTCGCAGGCGAGAGCGGCGACTGGAACAGCATCTCGCCTGCGCCCTCGACGGTCGCGCGCGCGAGCCGTTCGGCAATATCGGGCGGCAGACCGGCCGCCGCGCCCGCCGCCGCGAGGGCCTCGACCAGATGGAAGACATAGGCCGGCCCCGAACCGGAAACGGCGGTGACGGCGTCGATCAGGTTTTCGTCGTCGAGCCATTCGACCTTGCCGACGCTGCCGAGCAGCGCGTCCGTCATGGCGCGCTGCGCCGCGCTGACGCCGGGCCCGGGCGCGGCCGCCGTGACGCCGCGCTGCACCGAGGCCGGCAGGTTCGGCATGGCCCGCACCACCGCGGTCGCGTTGGGCAGCCGCGCCGCGAGATCGCCCAGCGTCTTGCCGGCCAGCACCGAGATCAGCAGCGTCTGCGGATGGATGAAGGCCTGCACGGCCGGAGCGGCGGTGTCGAGCATCTGCGGCTTTGTCGCCAGCACCAGCACATCGGCTGGCGCGATCGCATCGGCGGCAGGGTTCAGCGACATCCCCTTCTCGCGAGCGAGCGCGACCATGTCGTCAGAGGGTTTCGGGTCGATCAGGCTGATCCCGGCGGGATCGAGCCCGATCCTGAGCCAGCCCTCCAGCATCGCGCCCCCCATCTTGCCCGCGCCGATGAGGACAAGCGTTTTCGGCAGGGGAGCGGACATAGGCGGGCTCTTGGCGGTTGGTGACTGTGAGACCATCGTAAGGCGCGGCTCCTATAGGGGCAAGCACCGACTCGCTCCCTCACGCTTCGCCGACGGTCTCCAGCATCGCGCCTTCCAGCCCCTCCTTCGCCGTTTTGCCGGCCCAGACCACGAACTGAAACGCCTGGAAATAGCGCTCGCAGGCGTCGATCGCGGCCTTGATCAGAGCCGCCGCCTGTTCGTCGGTCGGCTCAGCCCCGCCCGAGAGCAGCAGCGCATGGCGGTACATCACCACGTTCTCCGAGCTCCACAGATCGAAATGGCCGAGCCAGAGCTGCTCGTTGACCATGCTGACGAGTTGCAGCACCTCGCCACGCCGGCGGTCGGGCACCTTCAGGTCGAAGGCGCAGGCGATATGGATCGCCTCGACCTCGGCCAACCAGGTGATCGCGACATGGTAGTCGCACCAGCCGCCGGAGACGGCGACGGAGAGCTCGTCGTCGCTGTCGCGGTCGAAGCTCCAGTTGTTGAGGGCGGCCAGGCGTTCGATCAGGTCGAGAGGGTTGGAAGGCCGATCGGTTTCGGCGTCCAGATCAAGGTCTATCATGCCCTTAAGGTCCAACTGCCGGGGCCGGCATGAGCCGGGCCGGCACGTTCGAGAACGGGAACACGGCGACTGGAAAGCGGCAGGGACGCAACCCGACTGAGCGTTGCGCGACAAACCGCGCCTCACCCTCGGCCGCCGGATCGCCAAAGGCCAAATCCGGCAACCGAATCAACTCTCTCACCGACGATAGCGCAGGCGCTGTGACGCTCCCAACACAGCCGCACGGTCCCCGGATTCGGGGTCGGGGCTCAATCCCCACCGACGCCTGTCCACAGCACTTGCCTGTGGACGCGCGACCCTCAGGATTTGGCCTTCGCCTGCCCGCCCTCCAGCGCGGCGAGCCTTGCGCTCAGCTTGTCGTTCTCCTCGCGGGCGAGCAGCGCCATCTCGCGGACCGCCTCGAACTCTTCGCGGGTGACGACGTCCATGTCGCGCAGCAGCCGCTCGATCTGCGTCTTCACCACAGTCTCGACCTCGCGGCGCACGCCTTGCGCCGCGCCGGCGGCGTCGGTGGCGAGACGGGCGATGTCGTCGAGGAAACGGTTCGAGGTCGCGACCATGGGGATGCTCCTTGCCGGGCTGGCGGGCCGGCGCTGACCGACATATGGGCGAGGACGCGCCGGGCTGCAATCGTGGTGCGCGATCTCGTTTGACGCGCGCCACACGGCCGCTCATGAAAAGCTGAACCACTCCGGAGCCCGATCGCATGGCCCTGCACTTCACAGCCGCCGAATTCGCCCGCCGCCGCGATGCCCTGCTCTCGGCGATGGAGCGCGAAAAACTCGACGCGCTCTTCCTGTTCCAGCAGGAATCGATGTTCTGGCTGACCGGCTACGACACGTTCGGCTTCTGCTTCTTCCAGTGCCTCGTTGTGAAGGCGGACGGGACGATGGCGCTCTTGACCCGCTCGGCGGATGTCCGGCAGGCGCAACACACATCGAACCTGAGCGATATCCGTATCTGGAAAGACGGACGCGACGCCAACCCGGCACGCGATCTTCTCGCCATGGCGCAGGAGCTAGGCCTTGTCGGGAAGCGCATCGGCGTCGAATTCGAATCCTACGGCCTCGTCGCCAGCAACGGCCGCAGGCTGGAGGCCGCCTTCGCCGGGGTCGCCGACCTCGTCGACGCCTCGACCATCGTAACCAAGCTGCGCGCAGTGAAATCGGCCGAAGAGATCGTTTTCGTCCGCCGCGCCGCCGCACTCTCCGACGCAGCCGACAGCGCGGCGCTCGACGCCATCCGCGCCGGGGCCGACGAAAGCGAGATCCTGGCCGCCCAGCACAACGCCATCTTCTCGGCCGGCGGCGACTATCCGGCCAACGAGTTCATCATCGGCTCTGGCCGCGACGCCCTGCTGTGCCGCTACAAGTCCGGCCGCCGCAGGCTCGATCCGCAGGATCAGATCACGCTCGAATTCGCCGGCGTGGAGCGGCATTATCACGCCGCGATCATGCGCACCGTCGTGGTCGGCGAGCCACGGCCGCTGCATCTGCGCTATCATGCGGCGGCAAAGGCGGCGCTGCTGGCCTGCGAGGCCGAGCTGCGGCCCGGCCGCACGGCCGGCGACGTCTTCGCCGCCCATGCCCTCATCTTCGACGAGCACGGCCTGTCGAGCCACCGCCTCAACGCCTGCGGCTATTCGCTCGGGGCCAAGTTCACGCCCTCCTGGATGGATTGGCCAATGTTCTACGAGGCCAATGACTGGCCGCTGGAGGCCGGCATGGTGATGTTCGCCCACATGATCCTGATGGACTCAGGCACGGAGACGGCGATGTGCCTCGGGCGCACCTATCTGGTGGGACAAGGCGCTGCCGAGCCCGTGAACCTGCCCGATCTGGACCTTGCCGTCCGTTGAGCCTAAAAGGGCCGTCGCAGGGACTGTAAACCCGTACCAAAAAACAGGCGGGACGCGTCATGACGAAGTTTTTGAACGGCCTCGTCCTGGGGCCGGTGGCTGCGCTTGCGCTCGCAGGCTGCCAGGAAACCACCACAGCCCAGCGCCCGCGCATCGACGCGCCGGGCGTGCCGGTCTCGGTGCAGAGCATCACCGGCGCGCCCGACGCGGTGACCACGAATTTTGCCGGCCTGCTTGGCGAGGCGGCGGCCGAGCGCCGGATGGAGATCGTGCCCGGCGACAAGCCGGCCCGCTTCCGGGTGCGCGGCTACCTGACGGCGCAGCCGACGCAGGACGGCCAGACCGCGCTCGCCTTCGTCTGGGACGTCTACGACGAGACCAAGAAGCGCGCCCAGCGCGTCCAGGGCGAGAGCCTGGGCCGGCGCGCCAGCGGCTCCGACCCATGGACCGGGATCGATCAGACTATTGTCGCCAAGGCGGCGTCGGAATCGATGGACGCGATCGCCGGCTTCCTGGTCACGACGCCGGCGGTCGAGACGCTGAAACCCGGCGACAAGGCCAAGCCCGCCGGAGCGAAGACGGCCGCCGCGCGCTGACCGCCATGCGCGTCGATGCTGCCTGGGTCGCGCAAGAGCATGGAGGATAGCTGGAATTTGACGCCTGCTGTTGCAGTGCAGCGGTCGACTCGCCGTCATCGCACTGTTAAGAGCCGTTCGAATTGAGCCGGCTCGCCCGGTTCCTGCCCCGCCAGACCCCAACGGTGCGCCCCGGCATGCCCTCTTCGATCAAAGTCGTCGCCGGCAATTCGAACCGGCCGCTCGCCGAAGCGATCTGCGCCCATCTCGACATTCCGCTCGCCAAGGCCTCCGTCCGGCGCTTCGCCGATATGGAGGTCTTCGTCGAGCTGCAGGAGAATGTGCGCGGACAGGATGTCTTCATCATCCAGTCGACCTCGTTCCCGACCAACGACCATCTGATGGAGTTGCTGATCATCACGGATGCGGCGCGCCGCTCCTCGGCCAAGCGCATCACGGCGGTGATCCCTTATTTCGGCTATGCGCGTCAGGATCGGCGCGCCTCGGGCCGCACGCCGATCTCGGCCAAGCTCGTCGCCAACATGATCACCCATGCCGGCATCGACCGCGTTCTGACGCTCGACCTGCATGCCGGGCAGATTCAGGGCTTCTTCGATATCCCCACCGACAACCTGTTCGGCGCGCCGCTGATGGCGCGCGACATCAAGGAACGGCTGGACTGGAAGAACGCCATGGTCGTCTCGCCCGACGTCGGCGGCGTGGTCCGCGCGCGGGCGCTCGCGAAACGCATCGACGCCCAGCTCGCCATCGTCGACAAACGCCGCGACCGGCCCGGCGAATCCGAGGTTATGAACATCATCGGCTCGGTCGAGGGCCGTTCCTGCATACTGCTCGACGACATCGTCGATTCCGGCGGCACGCTGGTCAACGCAGCCGAAGCGCTGCTCGATCAGGGCGCCAAGGAGGTCTACGCCTACATCACCCATGGCGTGCTCTCGGGCGGCGCCGTGGCGCGCATCGCCAACTCCAAGCTCAAGGAGTTGGTGATCACCGATTCGATCATGCCGACGGAGGCTGTGAAGGTGGCGCGCAACATCCGCGTCATCTCGATCGCGCAGCTGATGGGCGAGGCGATCCAGCGCACGGCGGCCGAGTCGAGCGTGTCCAGCCTGTTCGATTGAGCATGCCGATGACTGGCGGCCGCGCGCTCGTCCTGTTCTCCGGCGGCCAGGATTCGACCGTCGCGCTCGCCTGGGCGCTGGAGCGCTTCGAAGCGGTCGAGACCATCGGCTTCGACTATGGCCAGCGTCACCGCGTCGAGCTCGACTGCCGGCTGACGATCCGGGACAGGCTCCCTGCCCTCTCGCCAGCCTATGCCGCCCGCCTCGGCCCCGACCATCTGGTCGACCTGACGGCGCTCGGCGCGATCTCGGAGACGGCGCTGACCCGCGACAGCAAGATCGCTTTCGCGGAGACGGGGCTGCCGACGACCTTCGTCCCCGGCCGCAATCTGATCTTCCTGAGTTTTGCGGCGGCCGTCGCCTATCGCCGCGATTGCAGGCACATCGTGCTGGGCGTCTGCGAGACCGACTATTCCGGCTATCCCGACTGCCGCGACGACACCATCAAGGCGATGCAGGTGAGCTTAGGTCTCGGGCTCGACCGTCGTCTCGTGCTGCACACGCCGCTGATGTGGCGCGACAAGGCGCAGACCTTCGCGCTGGCGAGAGCGCTGGGCGGAGAGCCGCTGCTCGATCTCGTCATCGAGGACAGCCATAGCTGCTACCTCGGCGACAGGACGACACGACATAGCTGGGGCTATGGCTGCGGCCATTGCCCGGCCTGCGACCTGCGTGCGAAGGGCCATGCCGCTTTTCTCGCCGCACCAGACGACACCGGACCAGACCTATGACAATCGACCAGCAGCGCCGCAGCGAAGGCCTGATTGCGCTCGCGCTCTTCGCCCTGACCATTCCCGCCGCCAACTGGCTGATCGGCAACGCCGGCACGGTTTGTGTGCCCAATGGCCCCTGCCTCGTGCCGGTCTGGCCCGGGATCAAGGCCCCAAGCGGCGTGCTGATGATCGGGCTGGCGCTCGTGCTGCGCGACATCGTTCAGCGCCGGCTCGGGCCGAAGATCGCGCTGCTGGCGATCCTGGCAGGCGCCGCGATCTCCGGCTTCCTTGCGCCGCCCGCGATCGTGGTCGCATCGGTGGCCGCCTTCCTGCTCTCGGAACTGGCCGATTTCGCGGTCTACACACCGCTGCAGAAGCGCCGTTTCGTCGCGGCGGTGATGGCGTCTAGCGTTGTCGGCCTCGTCGTCGACTCGATCGTCTTTCTATGGCTCGCTTTCGGCAGCCTCGACTATCTCTCCGGCCAGATCATCGGCAAGGCGTGGATGGTGGGGCTGGCGCTGCCGCTGATACACTGGCTGCGTCGCAGGGATGAACGGCTGGGGCTGGCCGCGGCGTAACGGGCAAGTCTTGCCCCGCTCCGCCTTTTCCCCTATGAGCTTGCGAGCGCCCGACTGACACCCTTGGAGGCACGGGCGCTGAACGCAAACGGCCGCCGCGTGGCGGCCTTGTCTTTTGAAGTAGGAACAAAACCATGACCGCCGTGAAGCAAATCGAGGCTTCGGCGCGCGCGCAGGTCGGCAAGGGGGCCGCCCGTGCAGTTCGTCGTCAAGGCCTGACACCCGCCGTGATCTATGGCGGTGGCGCCGCTCCCGAAGCGATCGCGCTCGACGCCAACAAGACCCGCCTGTTGATCTATGGCGGCCATTTCCTGACCACGCTGTTCGAGATCAATGTCGCCGGCAAGACGCAGCGCGTCATCCCGCGCGACTACCAGCTCGACCCGGTCAAGGATTTCCCGATCCATGTCGATTTCCTGCGCGTGGCCAAGGGTCAGACCGTCACGGTCGAGATCCCGATCCATGTCGTGGGCCAGGACGCCAGCCCCGGCGTGAAGAATGGCGGCTCGGTCCAGCTCGTCGAGCATTCGCTCGAGATCACGGTCGAGCCGGAGAATATCCCGGAGGCCTTCGAGGTCTCGGTCGCCGGGCTCGAGATCGGCGATTCGCTTGAGGCCAGCGTCATCAAGCTGCCCCAGGGCGCCAAGCTGACGGTCGGTTCCGACGCGACCATCGTGACGATCGTGCCGCCGATGGCCGAAGAGGTCGAGGAGGCCCCGGCCGCCGAAGCCGCGCCGGCCCCCGAGGCCAAGCCGAAGGCCTGATCGGTCGTCCGGTTTACAGTCGAGACGAAACGGCCGGGTTTCCCCGGCCGTTTTGCTGTCTGGAGCACGCCATGCTGATTTTCGCCGGCCTCGGCAATCCGGGCTCGCGCTATGCCCGCAACCGCCACAATATCGGCTTCATGGCGCTCGATGCGATCGCGCGCGCGCACCGGGCCTCGCCCTGGCGACAGCGCTTCCAGTCGGATTCCTGTGAGGCGACGATCGGGACGGAGAAGGTCATCCTGCTGAAGCCGCAGACTTATATGAACGAGTCCGGCCGCTCGATCGGCGAGGCGGCGCGCTTCTTCAAGATCGATCCCGCCGATGTCATCGTCTTCCATGATGAACTCGACCTCGCGCCGGCCAAGCTCAGGGTCAAGCTCGGTGGCGGCAATGCCGGCCATAACGGCCTGCGCTCGACCACCGCCGCCATCGGCAACGACTATCGCCGCGTCCGCATGGGCATCGGCCATCCCGGCCTGAAGGAACTCGTCCACGCCTATGTGCTGAACGATTTCGGCAAGGCCGAGCAGGAGTGGGTCGAGGACCTCTGCACCGCCTGCGCGGACAACGCGTCGCTGCTGGCCGCCCATGACGATGCCGGCTTCCAGAACAAGGTCCATCTGTTCATGGAGGCGCGGGGTCATGGTGCGGTGAAGCGGCTGGGCCAGATGCCGGATGGTTGACACGGAAACACGGGAACACGATATCCGTGTCGGAGCCCGATCATGAAGAATGTCACGATCAGCATGCCCGAGCAGACGTTGACGCGAATTCGCGTCGAAGCCGCCAAAGCCGGAAAGAGCGTGTCGAGATTCATGGTTGATCTGGCGGAGGCCCATATGCTGCCGGCCGACGATCCTCGCGCGGCTCTTGCAGTTTTTCTGTCCGGTCCCCTGCTTGATCTGACCGACGAAAACGGCGAGGCGCCGAGCCGCGACCAGCTCTATGATCGCTAGAGTCTTCGTCGACACCAATGTTCTGATCTATGCGCGAGACGCCAAGGCAGCAGACAAGCGCGTCGAGGCTTTGGCATGGCTTGATGCGCTGGCGCTCGACGGGCGGCTGACAGTCAATCTGCAGGTGCTCAATGAACTGGCGCGGTGGCTGCTCCGCAACGATCCGCGCCCTGTCGCGAGCATCCGGCGCGAGGTCGACGCGATGAAGCGCTATGGCCATTCGGCGTTGACCGATGAGGATGCCGCGCTCGCCTGGGACGTGCGCGACACGCTTGGCTATCAGTGGTTCGACTGTCTGCTTCTGGCTGCCGCGAGCCGGAGGGGCTGCCGCTACTTTCTCAGCGAAGACATGGGCCACGAAGCCCGCTATGGCTCGCTCACGATCATCAACCCCTTCCGCGTCGATCCCGACGCCTTTCTCAAAGCGAACTGACCATCATGGGTTTCAAATGCGGTATTGTCGGCCTGCCGAATGTCGGCAAGTCGACCCTGTTCAACGCGCTGACGCAGACGGCGGCCGCGCAGGCGGCAAACTATCCCTTCTGCACGATCGAGCCCAATGTCGGCGACGTCGCGGTGCCCGACGACCGGCTTGAGAAGCTCGCAGCCATCGCCGGTTCGAAGGAGATCATCCCGACGCGGCTGACCTTCGTCGACATCGCCGGCCTCGTGCGCGGCGCCTCCAAGGGCGAAGGGCTGGGCAACCAGTTCCTCGCCAACATCCGCGAATGCGACGCCATCGCCCATGTCGTGCGCTGCTTCGAGGATGGCGATATCACCCATGTCGAGGGCAAGGTCGCGCCCCTGAACGATATCGAGATCATCGAGACCGAGCTGATGCTGGCCGATCTCGAAAGTCTCGAGAAGCGCGTGCTGCCGCTGGAGAAGAAGGCCAAGACCGGCGACAAGGACGCCAAGGAGCTGGCCGATCTGATGAACCGTTGCCTGGCGCTGCTGCGCGAGGGCCGGCCAGCCCGCCTCGTGGAGGTCGCCGCCGACGAGCGCAAGGCCTTCGAGATGCTCGGTCTGCTCTCCTCGAAGCCAGTCCTATATGTCTGCAATGTCGAGGAGGCCAGCGCCGACAAGGGCAACGCCTTTTCGGAGATCGTAGCCAGGCGCGCGGCCGAGGAGAACGCGGTCGCCGTTGTGGTCTCGGCCAAGATCGAGAGCGAGATCGCGGTCCTGCCCGCCGCCGACCAGAAGGATTATCTGGAGGCCGTCGGCCTCGAGGAGCCCGGCCTCAACCGCGTCATCCGCGCCGGTTACGCGCTGCTGAAGCTCGTCACCTACTTCACCGTCGGCCCGAAGGAGGCCCGCGCCTGGACGATCGAGACCGGCACCAAGGGGCCGGCGGCGGCGGGCGTGATCCACTCGGATTTCGAGAAGGGCTATATCCGGGCCGAGACGATCGCCTATCCCGACTACATCGCCCATAAGGGCGAGGCCGGCGCGCGCGAGGCCGGCAAGTTCCGCCTCGAAGGCAAGGAGTATGTCGTGGCCGACGGCGACGTGCTGCATTTCCGCTTTGCCAACTGAGGCCGTCGGCATGATGTTTTTCGAGGATTTCGTCGTCGGCAGCACGATCAGCGCCGGCCGTTTATCGGTCAGTCAGGACGACATCCTCGCCTATGCGAAGCGCTACGACGCACAGGATTTCCACATTGACCCGGAAGCCGCCAAGGCGAGCTTCGTCGGCGAGTTGATCGCCTCTGGCTGGCATAGCTGCTCGCTGCTGATGCGCCTGATCGCCGAGACCTTCATTCTCGATTCCGCCGGCATGGGAGCGCCGGGCATCGACGAGGTAAAATGGCTGCGTCCGGTCAAGCCCGGGGACACGCTTGCTGCGCGGCGCACCGTGCTGGAGACCAAGGCCTCGCGCTCGCGGCCCGAAATGGGACTGGTGCGCTTCCGCTTCGACCTTTTGAACCAGCACGACCAGCCGGTGCTGGAGCAGACCAACTGGATCATGTTCGCGCGCCGGGGTTCGGACTTCGGTCGCTTGCCCGGCGACTGGCTCGGACACTCGCCGCGCTATGTCGCGCCGGCGCAGCTCAGCCCGCTGGAGCCTCCCGCCGGCACGACCGAGCCGGCGCGCTTCTTCGAGGAGATGGAAATCGGCAGGACCCACGAAATTGGCAGCTTCGTCTTCACGGCTGACGAGATCGTCGCCTTCGCCCGCTCCTTCGATCCGCAGCCTTTCCATATGGACGAGGCTGCGGCGAGCCAGAGCTCTTTTGGCAAGCTCGCCGCCTCGGGCTGGCATACCGCATCGGTCTGGATGGCTTCGATGGTCGAGCATCGCAAGCGCCAGGTCGCGGCCCGCGCGCCCGACCGCGCGCCACGGCTCGGCCCCTCGCCGGGCTACAAGAACCTGCGCTGGTCGAAACCCGTCTTCGCGGGCGACCGCATCACCTATCACTCGACGGTCGCGGACCTGCGCGCCAGCGCCTCGCGCCCGCAATGGGGCCTGTTCTTCCACCGCAACACCGGCGTGAACCAGCATGGCGAGGAGGTCTTCAGCTTCGACGGCTGCGCCTTCGTGGAGCGAAAGCCGGGCTGAAGCGCCCTACCCCACCTTCCCATACCCCGCAAACTTCGCCGCCACCCGCACCATCTCCTCCGCATCGAGGATGACCGGCTCCAGCCCCGACGCCAGGATGTCGAGATACTGCCCGGCGAGATTTTCGACCTCGGCGACTATCTGATGCGCGCCGGCCAGCGAACCGCCCAGCGCGATGACGCCGTGATTGGCGAGCAGCACCGCCTTTCGACCTTCCAGCCCCTTCACGGCATTGGCGGCCAGCTCGGGCGTTCCGAATGTCGCATACTCGGCGCAGCGCACATCCGCGCCGCCGCAGAGCGCGATCATGTAATGGAAGGCCGGGATGCCGCTCCGCGTCGCGGCAAGCGCGGTCGCGCGCGGCGAATGGGTGTGGACGATCGCCTGCGCATCGGGCCGCGCCTTGTAGATCTCGGTGTGGAAAGGCCACTCCGACGACGGCTTGCCCCGGCCCGACAGCACTGCGCCGTCGAGCGAGAGATGGATCAGGTCGTCGGGCGTCGTCTGTGCGTAAGGCAGGCCCGACGGCGTGATCAGCAGCCCGTCGCCCAGCCGCGCGGAGACATTGCCGGATTTCGACGGGCAGAAGCCGGCCCTGTCGATCGCCTGCGCGACCGCGACGATCTCGGCCCTGAGGGCGGATTCGCTCATGCCGTCGCCCCGCGCGCCGGATCGGGGAACAGCGTCGCCAGCCCCACGCGCGAGGCGGGCGCGACGCCGCGCTCTGTGACGAGCCCCGTGACGAGCCGCGCCGGCGTGACGTCGAAAGCCGGGTTCGCGGCTTCGCTGCCGGGGGCGACGACGCGAAATTGCGCGACCTCGCCGTTCTCGCCGAGCCCCGACAGATGCGTCACCTCGCGGGCCGAGCGTTCCTCGATTGGGATCTCGCGCACGCCGTCGCTGAGCCGCCAGTCGATCGTCGGCGAGGGCAGCGCGACGTAGAACGGCACGCCGTTGTCATACGCGGCCAGCGCCTTGAGGTAGGTGCCGATCTTGTTGGCAACATCGCCGGAAGCCGTCGTCCGATCCGTGCCGACGATGACCATGTCGACCTGGCCATGCTGCATCAGGTGGCCGCCGGCATTGTCGGCGATCACGGTATGCGGCACGCCGTGGCCGCCGAGTTCATAGGCCGTCAGGGCCGCGCCCTGGTTGCGGGGCCGCGTCTCGTCGACCCAGACATGGACCGGGATGCCGGCGTCGTGCGCGACATAGATCGGGGCCAGCGCCGTACCCCAGTCGACGGTGGCAAGCCAGCCCGCATTGCAGTGGGTCAGGATGTTGATCGGATGACCGGGAGGTTTTCGCGCCGCGATCGCGCGGATCAGCGGCAGGCCGTGCTCGCCGATGGCGCGGCAGAGCGCCACGTCCTCGTCGCAGATCAGCGCCGCCTCGGCATAGGCGGCTTGCGCGCGCGCCCTGGGCTTCAGCCCCGCCAGCCGGCCGCGCATGCGCGCCAGCGCCCAGTGCAGGTTCACGGCGGTGGGACGCGTCGCGCCGAGAAGCGCCAGCGCAGCCTCCAATCCGGCATCCGACGGGTCAGTCCGCATCGCCAGCGCCACCCCATAAGCCGCCGTCGCGCCGATCAGCGGCGCGCCGCGCACCACCATCGTGGTGATCGCGGCTGCCGCCTCCTCGGCCGAGCCGAGAGTCGCGATTTCGAAGCGAAAGGGCAGCCGCGTCTGATCGATGACATGGACGCTGAACCCGTCCTGCGCCAGCCAGATGGTGCGGTAGGGCTGGCCGTCGATCTTCATCGCTCTCAGTGCCCGCCGAACGAGACCAGCGTGCGCACCGGCACGCCAAGCCGCCTGATCTTGTCGGCCCCGCCGAGATCGGGCAGGTCCACGATGAAGCAGGCCGCGACGACCTCGGCGCCGAGCCCGGTCAGCAGCTTGACAGCGCCCTCGGCGGTGCCGCCGGTGGCGATCAGGTCATCGACCAGCAGAACCCGCTCGCCGCGCGACACCGCGTCGGCATGGACCTCGATCTCGTCCGTGCCGTATTCGAGCTCATAGGCCACGCTCACCGTCTTGTGCGGCAGCTTGCCCTTCTTGCGGACGGGCACGAAACCGGCCGAGAGCTGGTGCGCCACGGCCCCGCCGAGAATGAACCCACGCGCCTCGATGCCGGCAATCTTGGCGATCTTCAGCCCGGCGAAGGGCTGGACCAGCTCGTCCACCGTGCGGCGGAAGGCGCGCGCATCGCCGAGCAGCGTTGTGATGTCGCGAAAGACGATGCCGGGCTTGGGATAATCCGGTATCGCGCGGATGCTGTCGGCAAGGTTCATGGGCGGGCGTCTCGGGCGAAAGGACTGGCCCTTTGGTCGGGCCTTGGCGCGGCTTCGTCAAGCGCGACGGGCGTCAGCCGACTTCCAGAACGCGTCCCGCCACGGCGTCGAGCTTCGCCAGCAGCGCCGGGTCGCGGAATTCGGGTGCAGTGACGATCGCCGTGTCGAGCGCGTTGTGCGAGCCGGCGGGACAGGGCTCGCGCTGCGCTGGAAAGTCGGCCGCCAGCCGCGCCACCAGCCGGCGCGCCTTCTCGGCATTGCCGTGCAGCACGGCGACGACGGCCGCGACATCGACCGCGCCATGGTCCTCATGCCAGCAGTCGAAATCGGTGACCATGCCGACGGTCGCGTAGGTGATCTCGGCCTCGCGGGCGAGCTTGGCCTCGGGCATCGCCGTCATGCCGATCAGGTCGTAGCCGAGCGCCTTGTAGGTCAGCGATTCCGCCAGCGTCGAGAATTGCGGCCCTTCCATCGTGACGAGCGTGCCGCCCTTCACATGCGCGAGGTCTTCCGCCTTCGCCGCCGCGACAAGGCGCGCCTGCAGGCGCGGTCCGACAGGATGGCCGAACGAGACATGCGCCACGCACCCCTTCCCGAAGAAGGAACTCTCACGGCGAGACGTCCGGTCGACGAACTGATCGACCATGACGAACAGGCCGGGATAAAGCTCGGCCTTGTACGAGCCGCAGGCGGAGAGCGAGACGAGGTCGGTGACGCCGGCGCGCTTCAGCACGTCGATATTGGCGCGGTAATTGATCTCGGAAGGCGGGATCGCATGGCCCCGGCCATGGCGCGGCAGGAAGACGATCTCGGTCTGGCCGATCCGCCCACGCCGCAACACGTCGGACGGCTCGCCCCAGGGGCTCGCAATCGCTTCCTCGCGCCTGTCTGTCAGGCCCGGCAGATCATAGATGCTCGATCCGCCGATGATTCCGAGAACGGCTTTGGTCATGACTCGAAGTCCTCTGTCGAAGCCGGAAAGGATCAGGCTCACATGACGGTTGTGACAAGCCGGCCATGACGCGGCAATCAGCAGGTCGCAGCCAAGAAAAAGGCCCCGTTACCGGGGCCGTTCTCATATGATCGCCAAGCTTAATGCGCCGGAGACCCATCTGGCATCCGAGACCAGACCTTCTTCTTGGTGTAATAGAGCAGCGAGCCGAACACGAGCAGGAACAGCATCACCTGCAGGCCGGTGCGCTTGCGCGCCTCCAGATGCGGCTCGGCCATCCAGACCATGAAGGCAGCGACGTCCTTGCCGTACTGGTCGATCGTCTCGGGCACAGGCGACTTGCCGTCCGGCCCCTTGGGATACTCGACCTGCCCGTCCTGGATCGGCTGCGGCATCGCGATGAGGTGGCCGGGCATATAGGTGTTGTAATACTGGCCCGGAAGCAGTTCCGGCGTGCCGGCGGGCGGGGGATCCTTGTAGCCGACCATCAGCGCGTGGATGTAGTCCGGCCCCTGCTCCTGATACTGCGTGAAGATGTCGAACACGAAGCGCGGGAAGCCGCGCTCATAGGTGCGCGCCTTGGCCAGCACCGACAGGTCGGGCGGATAGGCGCCGCCATTGGCCGCCCGCGCCGCCTGCTCATTGGGGAATGGCGCCGGGAAGGCGTCGGCCGGCCGGCCGGGCCTGTCGAACATCTCGCCCGTCTCGTTGGGGCCGTCCTTGATCGTGTAGGTCGCCGCCAGCGCCGTGACCTGGCCCGGCGTGAACTCGGGACCGCCCGGCTGCGACAGGTTGCGCAGCCTTATCAGCGACATCGAGTGACAGTTGGCGCAGACCTCCTTCACGACCTTGAAGCCGCGCTGGAGTTGGGCCCGGTCGAACTTGCCGAAGGGGCCGGAAAACGACCAGCTCTGCGCCGGAGGGATGACGCGCTCACCCGCAGCCTGGACGGGCGCGGCGAGTGCCGCGAAGGCGAGGCCGGCTGCAAGGCCGAGACAGGCCTGACGAAACGAGGGGAGTGTCATGGTTTCGTCAGCCCTTGGCATGGGGTTCTGCGGCGGTGGCCGAGGCCATGCGCGAGCCTGAGCCGCCTGGCATGGCGCTCAGCACGGAATCGGCGATCGATGTCGGCATTGCCAGCGGCTTTTCGAACAGCCCGATCACGAACAGCCCGATGAAGTAGCCGAAGTAGAGCGCCGTGAAGATCTGCGAATAGGTCACGTAAGGCTCTTCGGCCGGCATGGCGCCGAGCCAGCCGAGGATGATGCAGACGAAGACGAACGCCCAGAACATCACCTTGGCGACGGGCCGGTAGGTCATCGACTTGACCTTGGAGGTGTCGAGCCAGGGCAGGAATGCCAGCACCGCGATGGCCGCGAACATGGCGATGACGCCGCCGAGCTTGTCGGGGATGGCGCGCAGGATCGCGTAGAACGGCAGGAAATACCATTCGGGCACGATATGGGCCGGCGTCACGGCCGGGTTGGCCGGGATGTAGTTGTCGGCATGGCCCATGAAATTGGGCTGATAGAAGACGAAGTAGGAGAACACGAAGATGAAGCACACCATCGCGAACAGGTCCTTGATCGTCGCATAAGGCGTGAACGGCACGGTCTCCTTCTGGACGTTCTTGACCTCGACGCCGGTCGGGTTGTTCTGGCCGACATGGTGCAACGCCCAGACGTGGAGGATCACCACGCCGAAGATCATGAACGGCAGCAGGTAGTGCAGCGAGAAGAAGCGGTTCAGCGTCGGATTGTCGACCGAATAGCCGCCCCAGAGGAAGGTCACAATCGTCTCGCCGACCACGGGCAGCGCCGAGAACAGGTTGGTGATGACGGTGGCGCCCCAGAACGACATCTGACCCCATGGCAGAACATAGCCCATGAAAGCCGTCGCCATCATCAGCAGAAAGATGACCACGCCGAGGATCCAGAGCACCTCGCGCGGGGCTTTGTACGAGCCGTAATACAGCCCGCGGAAGATGTGGATATAGACCGCGACGAAGAACATCGAGGCGCCGTTGGAGTGCAGATAGCGCAGCAGCCAGCCATAGTTCACGTCGCGCATGATGTGCTCGACGGAGTTGAACGCCATCTTCGCTTCCGGCGTGTAATGCATCGCCAGAATGATACCGGTGACGATCTGCGCCACCAGCATGAACATCAGGATGCCGCCGAAGGTCCAGAAATAATTGAGGTTCCGCGGCACCGGATAGGACACGGCCGAATCATGCATCAGCCGCACGATCGGCAGGCGCGCATCGAGCCAGCGCTCGAAACCGGTCTTGGGAGTGTAGGAACTATGGCCGCTCATGATGAATGCCTCAGGGCTGTCTCATCGGGATGGAAAAAGGCGAAGCTGGACATGCCTCAGCCGATCTTGATCTTCGTGTCCGCGGTGAACGCGTAGGGCGGAACCGGCAGGTTGGCCGGCGCCGGGCCCTTGCGGATACGGCCCGAGGAATCGTAATGCGAGCCGTGACAGGGGCAGAACCAGCCGTCGAATTCGCCCTTGCTCTCGCCGGGCGCGTTGCCGAGCGGAATGCAGCCGAGATGGGTGCAGTTGCCATAGACCACGAGATACTGCGCCTTGCCCTCCTTGACGCGGGCCTGGTCGGCCTGCGGATCGGGTAGCGACGCGACGTTGACGGCGCGCGCCTCGTCGATCTCCTTCTGGGTGCGGTGGCGCACGAAGATCAGCTTGCCGCGCCAGAACAGCTTGATCGCCTGGCCTTCTGCAATCGGGGCGAGGTCGACATCCATGGGCGCGCCGGCGGCGACCGTCTGCGCGTCGGGCGCAAGCTGGCTGACCAGCGGAATTACGACCGCGCCGAGTCCGACGACGCCGGCAGCCCCGGTCGCCAGGACGAGGAAATCGCGGCGTGTGCCTTCGGTGGGTTTCGCGCCTGCTGCCGCCGTATTGGTCGATTGGGCCACGATCCGATCCCCTGCTCTGCGCTCAGCCTTGGAAGGCTTTCAATTCAAGTCCAGAGCTCCTGCATAGGAGCCGGCACCGCACGCTGCAATGCGGCGGCGCGTCACTGGCGCGCTCTTTGGCATGCAGTTTGGACGAAGTCTACTACGCCCGCACCGCAGCCAGCATGCATGGGAGCTAGGGTGCAAAACGCTGCGGCCAAGAGGTTTTTGCCTCGCGCCAATCGACCTTCGGATCAGGCGATCGCCTTCTCCGGGTCCGAGGCCGCGATGAAGCCGCCCGATTGCCGCGACCAGAGCCGCGCATAGAGCCCGCCGCGCGCAACGAGCTCGGCATGGCTGCCGCTATCGACCACGCGCCCCTCGTCGAGCACGATCAGGCGGTCGAGCGCGGCGATCGTCGAGAGCCGGTGGGCGATAGCGATCACGGTCTTGCCCTGCATCAGCGTGGTCAACTGCTCCTGGATCGTCGCCTCGACCTCCGAATCGAGCGCCGAGGTCGCCTCGTCGAGGATCAGGATCGGGGCGTCCTTGAGCAGCACGCGGGCGATCGCGATGCGCTGGCGCTGGCCGCCCGAGAGCTTGACGCCACGCTCGCCGACGCGCGAATCGAAGCCCTTGCGGCCATCCTGATCGGACAGCGCCTGCACGAACTCATGCGCCGAAGCCTGCCGCGCAGCAGCCGCGATCTCTGCTTGCGTCGCGCCGATCCTGCCATAGGCGATGTTGTCGCCGATTGAGCGGTGCAGCAGCGAATTGTCCTGCGTCACCATGCCGATCTGGGCGCGCAGCGAGTCTTGCGTGACCTGCGCGATGTCCTGCCCGTCGATCAGGATGCGCCCGCCGTCGAGCGGGTAGAGCCGCAGCAGCAGGTTGACCAGCGTCGATTTGCCCGCTCCCGACGGGCCGACGAGGCCGATCTTCTCGCCCGGCCGGATCTCGAGATCGAGCCCCTCGAAGAGTCCGGCCTTCTTGCCGTAGTTGAAACGGACGGCCTCGAAACGGATCGCGCCTTCGCTGACGACGAGCGGCCTGGCGTCTGCGGCGTCAGTCAGGTCGTGCGGCTTGGCGATCGTCTCCATGCTCTCCTGAACCGAGCCGATGTTCTCGAACACGCCACGCACGAGATGGATCAACCAGGTCGACATCTGGACGAGCCGTAGCACCAGCCCGATCGAGGCCGCGACCGCGCCCGGCGTCATCTGGCCGATGCTCCAGAGCCAGAGGCAGAGCCAGGCTGTGACCACGACCAGCAGGCTGTTCATCGTCTGCAGGATGACGCTGACGCCGGTGATCAGACGCGACAGGTCCAGAAACGAGGCGTTCCAGCGCGTCAGCGAATCGCGCACTGCCGAGCGCTCGGCGTCGGCGCGGGCGAACAGCTTGACGGTGAGGATGTTGGTGTAGGCATCGACGATCCGCCCCGTCGTCGAGGAGCGGCCGAGCGAGTTCGCCTCCGAGCGCGCCTTGGCGCGCGGCACGAAATAGACCAGCAGCACGACATAGGCCCCGAGCCAGACCAGCACCGGCAGCGCAAGCCACAGCGAGGTCGAGCCGAAGAAGCCGAGCGCGACGGAGGCGAAGATCAGCGCGTACCAGAGGTCGTCGATGACCTCGATCGTCGCGCCTCTGATCGACTGCCCGGCCTGGATGACGCGCGACGACAGGCGTCCGGCAAAGTCGTTCTGGAAATAGCCGAGCGCATGGCCGAGCGTGTAGACGTGGTTGCGCCAGCGGATCTGGTTGGTGATCTGCGGCACCACGACCTGATCGACGATGGCGTGGTTTGCGAAATAGATCAGCGGCCGGACCACGACGAGCAGGAAAGCCGCGCCCGCCAGCAGCCAGCCATGATCGCGAAAAATTGTCTCGGGCGACTGGGTCGCGAGCAGGTCGACGAACCAGCCGACCATCAGATACATCGCCGCCTCGATGCCGCTGAAGCCGAGGCCCGTCAGCATGATCAGCGCGAGCCAGCCCTTCACGCCCTTGATGTGATGCCACATGAAGGGCCAGACCCCGCGCGGCGGCGTGGCGGTCTCGTCGAAGGGTGCGAAGACGTCGACCTGGCGTTCGAGGGTGCGGAACAGGGGAGCGAACATGGCGTGGCCGCCCTCCTCCGGATCGGCATCTTGGTCTTGCGGCAGTTTGCATATGGGCCGGACAGTCCGGTTTGGCCACACGCTTGACGCATGCCGCCCCGCCATCCGATGACCGCCTCCTTAAGGTTCCGTCATCACCGGTAGCGTCAGCATGCCGCGCCTCGCGCTCTACCAGCCCGACATCCCGCAGAACGCCGGCACCATGATCCGGATGGCGGCGTGTCTAGGGGTGGCGGTGGACATCGTCGAGCCGGCCGCCTTTGACGTCTCCGACCGGCACTTTCGGCGCTCGGGCATGGACTATCTCGACCGCGCGGCAGTGACGCGTCACGATTCGTTTGCAGCCTTCGATCGGTGGCGGCGCACGGCCGGCCATCGCCTGATCCTGGCCGAGACCGACGGGGCGACGGCGCATGTCAATTTTGCTTTCAGGCCCGACGACGTCGTCATGGTGGGGAGGGAATCGGCCGGCGTCTCGCCCGAAGTTTATGCGGCGGCCGACGCTGTCGTGCATGTGCCGATGCGAACGGGCCTGCGCTCTCTCAACGTCGCGGTTGCGGCGGCGCTGGTTCTGGGCGAAGCCTTGCGGCAGGTGGGTGCGTTCAAGCCGCCCGCCGGAGACTAGGCCTGGGGAGACCGGCGCATGGACGATAAGTCGGCTGCGGACGCAGCCCCCGCCAACCTTGCCCTCGCCGAGGCCATGAAGCCGCGTGCCCGCGCCTGGTTCGAGACCCTGCGCGACCGCATCTGCACGGCGCTGGAGGCGATAGAGGACGAGGCCACAGGCCCCTTTGCGCCGGAAGCCGATGCGACAACGCCCGGCCGCTTCCTGCGCACGCCCTGGAGCCGCACCAACCATGACGGGGCCGAGGGCGGCGGCGGTGTGATGTCGGTGATGTCGGGCCGCGTCTTCGAGAAGGTCGGCGTCCATGTCTCGACCGTCTACGGAACCTTCCAGCCCGAGTTCGCCGGCCAGATTCCCGGCGCGTCGGAAGACCCGCGCTTCCATGCGACCGGCATCTCGCTGATCGCCCATCCCTGGAACCCGCACGCGCCGACCGTCCACATGAACACCCGCTTCGTCGTGACGACGAAGCCGTGGTTTGGCGGCGGCGCCGACCTGACGCCGGTGCTGGTCAGGCGGCGCACCCAGGACGATCCGGACTCTGTCGCCTTCCACGCCGCCATGCGCGAACCCTGCGAGCGTTTCGCGCCGGTCGCCGACTACGATCGCTTCAAGGCGTGGTGCGAGGAGTATTTTTTCCTGAAGCACCGCAACGAGCCGCGCGGCATCGGCGGCATTTTTTATGACTATCTCTGGTCGACCGACCCCGAGGGCGAATTCGCCTTCACGCAGGCTGTCGGCGAGGCGTTTCTCGGCATCTACCCGCAGATCATGCGCGCCAACATGCCAAAAAACTGGACGGAGGAGGACCGCTACGAACAGCAGGTCCGGCGCGGCCGCTATGTCGAGTTCAACCTGCTGCACGACAGGGGCACGATCTTCGGGCTCAGGACTGGCGGAAACGTGGACTCGATCCTGTCCTCGCTGCCGCCGACGGTGAGGTGGCCTTGAACAGATCAGCCTGACAGCGCGGTAATGGCGCGAGTCACGAAGCCGTCCTGGTCATTCACGCCAGCCGGACAGCCCGCCTCGATCCAGTCGTGGCGCGCGCGGTCGAGCACGCGCCCGACCAGCGGCCCCGGTGGCACGCCTCGCGCCGTCACATCCCGGCCGGTCGGCAGGAAGGTCGGCGTCCGGCCAAGGTCGGCGATCAGCGCCTGTGCGCTAGCCTGAGCCCCCTGCTCCGCCGCGGCGTTCAGCAACACCAGCGCGCCCGCCACGGCATCCGCTCCGACGCGATGCGCCAGATGCTGCAGCCTCGTCAGCATGGGCTCCCTCGCCTGCCCCGCCAGCGCCTCCAAAGCCGCCGCGATCCGCGCGACGCGATCGAACTCCTCGTTCGAGAGCCGCAGCCGCTCGCGCAGGCGCAGTGCATCCTCGCTCACCGCGACGGCAAGCGTCGCGAGTCGGAAAGCGGGATAGACCTCTCTCGCATCCGCCCGCCCAACGACCGCGGCGAAGCGCGCGAGCCTCGGCACGCAGCCGAGCACCGGCATCAGCAGCCCTCCACCGGCCATCGCCGCGACCGCCTCCGCCGCGCCGGGCGCGACCACAAGCTTCATCATCTCCGCCCGCACCCGCTCGCGTGACAATCCGTCAAGCCCGGCCCGGCCGGCGATGCAGGCCGCAAAGCCCTCCGCGTCCGGCGCGCCCTGCCCATAGCGGGCATGGAAACGGAAGAAGCGCAGGATGCGCAGGTAATCCTCCGCGATGCGGGCGCTTGCATCTCCGATGAAGCGGATTTTTCGCGCGGCGAGATCATCCAGCCCGCCACAAAAATCATGAATCTCGCCGTCGCGATCGAGCCCGAGCGCGTTGATGGTGAAATCACGCCTCAGCGCATCCTGCGCAAAGTCGCGCCCGAAGGCGACTTTCGCATGCCGGCCATCGGTTTCGATGTCGCGCCTGAGCGTCGTCACCTCGAAGCTGGCGCCGTGGCCGACCAGCGTCACCGTGCCGTAGTCGACGCCGGTCGGCACAGGCTTGAAGCCGGCGGCCGCGCCGCGCCGCATCGTCTCATTGGGCAATGCCGTGGTGGCGAGGTCGATATCGCTCGCCGCTTCGCCGAGCAGCAGGTTACGCACCGCGCCGCCGACGATGTGGGTCTCCTCGCCGTCGCCGTTCAGCGCATCGAGCACGGTCGCCAGCGCCGGCTGGCTGAGCAGCGCCGCGATGCGCGCCTGCCGGTCGCTCACCTGAACCGGCTCCTCATTTGAAGCGACCTGGCACCAACCGTCCGTTCTCCATATGCGGCGGCTCGTAGGCGCCCTGCTCGCGCGGAGCGATCCAGCCGCCCCAGGCGATCAGCGCGATGACGAAGGCGAGCCCGACGATCGAGAGCCAGAACCAATGTTTTGCCCAGTGCTCGACATCGAGCGGGTTGCGCCGCTGGACGATGAGCCAGCCCGCGAAGATACAGAAAGGCAGGACGAAGAGCAGAACCTCTTCGATGATCGAGCGCAGCATCAGTTTTCTTATCCGATCCGGATCAGCCGGCCAGCCGCTCATAGAGATTGCGGATCATGCCGGCGGTTGCGCCCCAGATATAGCGATCGCCGAAGGAAATGGCATAGTAGGTCCGGTAAAGCCCTTTCCACTCGCGCCCCTCGCGCTTGTGATTGGCTGGATCGAGCAGGAAATCGAGCGGCGTCTCGAAGGCCTCGTCCACCTCGTGAAGGTTGAGCTTCAGCGAGAATGGCGGCTCGACCAGCGCCACCACCGGCACGATGCGATAGCCCGTGCCGGTGAGATAGGCGTCGAGAAAGCCGAGCGTCCGGATATGGGTCCGCGCCAGCCCGATCTCTTCCTCGGTCTCACGCAGCGCCGTCACCACCGGCGAACCATCGACCGCGTCCACCCGTCCGCCCGGAAAGGCGACCTGAGCCGAATGGCTGCGCAGGGCTGCCGCGCGCTGCGTCAGCAGCACGGTCGGCCCGCTTTCGCGCAGCACGATCGGGATCAGCACGGCGGCCTGGACCGCGGCCGCCTCGTCGGGCTGCGCCATCGGCTGCGGCTGCATCTCGTGGTCGCCCCGCGGCCGGGCGATCAGGTCGCCGGGTTGTGGCGGCTCAGGCCGCAGCCGGTCCTGCGCCAGCGCGGCGAATTCGGCTCCCGATAGTCTCAAAGCCGCCATTCGGGGGCCTGCATCCGGAAAACATTCTTCATAGTCCGTCGATCTCGCTGGCCGGCACGGCCGGGTAGAAGTCTCCCGCGGCCGCCACGCCGAACATGGCCACGCCCTCGACCGCGCGCACCTCGCCCAGCGCCAGCAGGTCGTAGGTCAAGGCCCGCGTCAGCCGTGCCCAGAGGTTGCGCCGGACCAGCACATAGGGCTTCAGCCCGTCGCTGTCAGCGCGCGCGAATCGCAAGGGATTCTCCGGCCCCGCGCTGACGACATCGTCGACCTGCGTCCGGAACGCGAGCGAGCGCCCGTCTCCCTCGCCGTCCACAGCCATCTCGACGGCCTGGAACGGGGCATCCTCGACCTTGATTCCGACCTTCTCGACCGGGGTCACGAGAAAGTAATCGTCGCCCTCTCGCTTCAGGACGGAGGAAAAAAGTCTGACGAGCGCAGGCCTTCCGATCGGTGTGCCGAGATAGAACCACGTGCCGTCGGCGGCGATGCGCATGTCGAGATCGCCGCAAAACGGCGGATTCCAGCGCTCCACAGGGGGTGGACCGCGCTCTTTGCCATTGCGCAGCGCGCCCAACAGGCGCTCCACGGCGTTGCCCGGCATCGTCATCGAAACGCCCGGCCATACCGGCTGCGGCATATTGGTTGCATCGCGTCCCCTGCCTTGAACTCTACATAATCGTGAAGCCGACTTGGACCCACGCAGCCTTGGCGGACTTGAGCCGATGCCGCGACCGGCCCACACTCAACGGCTCAGCGCCGAACAGGTTCAAGACGACGCTTGAGGCCAGACGACGACGCCGGGCGGCGCAACGAAGGTTGAGGAGAACGAGATGGCAGCGCAAGTCTCAACGATGCGGACGGCCGATGCGCCGATCAATCTCGACACCGGCATCGTCGAGGCGGCGGAAGCCGCGCTGGGCGCGATCGGCGCGGCCCGCACCGAGATCGGCCGCGTCATCTTCGGCCAGCAGAAGGTCGTCGATCTCTCACTCATCACGCTGCTCGCCGGCGGTCATGGCCTGCTGGTCGGCGTGCCGGGCCTCGCCAAGACCAAGCTCGTCGAAGCCATGGGTACGGTGCTCGGCCTGAGCGCCCGCCGCGTCCAGTTCACACCCGACCTGATGCCGTCCGATATCCTCGGTTCCGAAGTGCTCGACGAGAGCGCCGAGGGCAAACGCCATTTCCGCTTCATCAAGGGGCCGGTCTTCGCGCAATTGCTGATGGCCGACGAGATCAACCGCGCCAGCCCGCGCACCCAGTCGGCGCTGCTGCAGGCGATGCAGGAACACCATGTCACGGTCGGCGGCGAACGCTACGACCTGCCGGCCCCCTTCCATGTGCTGGCGACCCAGAACCCGATCGAGCAAGAGGGCACCTATCCCCTGCCCGAGGCCCAGCTCGACCGCTTCCTGCTCGAGATCGACGTCGCCTATCCCGACCGCGAGGCCGAACGCCGCATCCTGCTGGAGACGACCGGCTCGGCCGAGCACAAGCCCGTGCCGGCCATGACCGCCGAGACCTTGATGTCGACGCAGCGGCTCGTGCGGCGCCTGCCTGTCGGCGAGAACGTCGTGGACGCGATCCTCGATCTCGTCCGCTCGGCCCGCCCCGGCGACGGCGATCCGGCCCTGACCGACAAGCTCTCCTGGGGGCCGGGACCGCGCGCCAGCCAGTCGCTGACGCTGGCCTGCCGCGCACGCGCACTGGTCGAGGGCCGGCTTGCGCCGTCGGTGGACGATGTCGCGGCGCTCGCCATCCCGGTGCTGAAGCACCGCATCGCGCTGACTTTCGCCGCCCGCGCCGATGGCGAGACCGTCGAGGGCATCATCGGCAAACTCGTGGAACGGCTCGGATGAGGGGAGCGTAAGGCAGATGCTGCGCACGCGCGTTCTAGGCCAGGCCGAACGCCAGCCCGCCAAGCCGGTTCTCACCGCCTCGCTCGATCTGGCGGCGCGTCTGCCGCGCCTGATCCTGGAGGCGCGCAGGGTTTCGGCCAGCGTCCACGGCATCCATGGCCGCAGGCGGGCCGGGCCGGGCGAGACTTTCTGGCAGTACCGACCGCTCGTCACCGGCGAATCCTCCTCGCGCATCGACTGGCGGCGCTCGGCCCGCGACGGTCATCTCTTCGTCCGGGAGCGCGAATGGGAGGCCTCGCACGCGATCTGGCTCTGGATCGACCGCTCCTCCTCGATGGGTTTTTCCTCCTCGCTCGCCATGGCCTCCAAGGTCGATCGTGCGCTGGTCGCAGGCTTCGCGCTCGCCGAGACGCTGGTCGATGGCGGCGAGCGCGTCGGCCATCTCGGCTTGACCCGTGCCATGGCCTCGCGCCGCATCGTCGAACAGCTCGCACAGGCGATCCTGGTCGATGCGAAAGGAGCCGATCTCGATCTGCCGCCCGATGGGCCACTGCCCCGGCTGGCGGATGCAATCATGATAACCGACGGGCTCTCGCCCGCAGCCTCGCTCGCGAAGCGTATTGCGACGATGGCCTCCAGCGGCGCGCGCGGCCATGTCCTGCTGATCGCCGATCCGATCGAGGAGACGTTTCCCTTCACCGGGCAGGCCGAACTCTTCGATCTGGAGGACGGTTTGTCGCTGCGCGTCGGCGACGCCGGCTCCTGGGGCGTCGAATACCGCCAGCGGCTCGAGGCCCATCGCGACGCGATCCGCGAGGCCTGCCGCAAGGCCGGCTGGACGCTGACCCTGCACCGCACCGACCGGCCGGCCAGTGAAGGCGTGCTGCGCATCGCCAGCCTGATCGCGACCTCGCGCGGCAGCGGCGGAGGGCGATGAGACCATGCTGAGCTCGCTCCCCCTCGCCTTCTCCGCTCCGCTCGTGCTGGCGGCGCTCGCGCTGCTGCCGGCGCTCTGGCTGATCCTGCGGGTGACGCCGCCGCGTCCGAAACGCATCGACTTCCCGCCGCTCAAGATCATGGCCGACCTCGTCGCCAAGCGCGAATTGCCGGCCCATACGCCGTGGTGGCTGCTGGCGCTGCGCATGGCTGTCGCCGCGCTCGCGATCCTCGCGGTGGCCGGCCCGGTCTGGAATCCGCCGCGCGAGGCCGGGCCTCTGCGCGGCCCGATGCTGCTGCTGATCGACAACGGTTTTGGCGCAGGCCCGGACTGGCCCGAGCGGCTCGCCATCGCCGAATCACGCGTCGCGGCCGCCGCCCGCGAAGGCCGCCCGGTTGCGCTGCTCGGCCTTGCCGAGGCCCCGGCCGCGATCGCGCTGTCGGAGCCCCGCGCCGCGCTCGAACGCCTGCGCGCCTTCGCGCTGCAGCCGCATGCGCCCGACCGCTCGGCCCATCTCGCGCGGATCGAAACCTTCCTCGCCGGCGCGCCGGATTCAGAAATCGTCTGGGTCGCCGACGGCCTGAGCATCGGCAGCGACGAAAGCGCCTTCCTCGCGCGGCTCAAGCAGGTCGCCGACGCAGGCCGGCTATCGATTCATACCAGCCCGGCCGACCAGCTTGCCCTGACCAACCCCGAAAACCTCGCCGGCGCGCTCACCGTCACGGTTTTGCGCCCGACCCCGTCGGCGGCCGCGACGGGCCAGGTCCGCGCGCTCGATCTGAAGGGCCTGCCGCTCGGCGACGCGCCCTTCGTCTTCGAGGGTTCGGCGCTGGCGACCAGCGCCCGGCTGACCCTGCCGATCGAGGTCCGCAACGCCGTCTCGCGGCTGGAGATCATCGGTGAGCGTTCCTCGGCCGCCGTAGCGCTGCTTGACGACCGCGCCAAGCGCCGCCGCGTCGGCATCGTCTCCGGCGCGACGACAGACACCGCCCAACCACTGCTCTCGCCGACCTATTACGTCTCGCGCGCGCTGCAGCCCTTCGCCGAGATCCGCGAGCCGCGTCCGGGCTCGACCGACCCGGTCGGCGAATTGCTGGCGCAGAACCTCTCGGTGCTGGTGCTGGCCGATATCGGCGCGCTTGACCGCGACACTGCGGGCAAGATCGACGCCTTCATCGCGCGCGGCGGCGTGCTGCTGCGCTTCGCCGGTGCGCGGCTGGCTGCGGCCTCGGATGACCTGACGCCGGTGCGGCTGCGTCGCGGCGGGCGCACGCTCGGCGGCGGCCTGTCCTGGGAGACGCCGCGCAAGCTCGCGCCCTTCACCCGCGAAAGCCCCTTCTTCGGCACGCAGATCAACGACGATGTCCGTGTCAGCCGCCAGATCCTGGCCGAGCCCGAGGCGGACCTCGCGCGAAAAACCTGGGCGGCGCTGGAGGACGGCACGCCGGTCGTCACTGGCGAGCGACGCGGCGACGGCATGATCGCGATGATGCATGTCACCGCCGACACGACATGGTCGAACCTGCCGCTGTCGGGCCTGTTCGTCGAGATGCTGCGCAAGATCGTCGGTCTTGCCGGAACCGGACCTGCGGCTGAGGTCCAGGGAGAGGATGCGCGCGTGGAAACACTGTCGCCGACCCGCGTGCTTGATGGACGCGGCGCCTTCCGCGCGCCGCCGGCCACCGCCCAGCCCGTCGCCAGAACCTTCGCCGGCCGCGCCACGCTCGCCCATCCGCCCGGCATCTACGGCCCGGCCGACGCCTCGCTCGCGGTGAATGCCCTCAACCCCACCGACACGCTCAGCGCCATCGACCTCGCCGCGCTCGGCGCGCCGATCCTGCCGGTCGACAAGCCGATCGCGCTCGATATCCGCCCGCAATTGCTGGTCGCGGCACTGCTGCTGCTGGTCGCCGATACGCTCGCGACGCTCTGGCTCGGCGGCAGGCTCAACGTCGCGCGCATGCGCCGCCGCGCCGCCCCGGCTGCGATCCTGCTCGCGGTCGGACTGGCGCTCGGGCTCGCGCCGGACATGGCCCGCGCGCAAGCCACGCCGCCTGCGCCCGACCAGAAGCCGCCGATCCCGCGCGAGCTTTTCGCGGCAGGCGCGGTGACGCGGCTGGCCTATGTCGTGACCGGCGACAGCAACGTCGACGCGATGTCGAAAGCGGGCATGGCTGGGCTCAACATCGTACTCGGCGCACGCACCGCACTCGAGCCCGGCGATGCCGTCGGCGTCAACGCCGAGCGCGACGAACTCGCCTTCTTCCCGGTGCTGTACTGGCCGATCGTGGCGGGCCGGCCGATTCCGGCGGCCGAGACGCTGCGCAAGCTCGAAGCCTATATGAAGGGCGGCGGGCTCGTCATCTTTGACACGCGCGACGCGATGAGCGCCCGGCCCGGCGGCGGCACGACGCCCGAGGGCGAGCAGCTGCGCCGGATGCTGCAGACGCTCGACATTCCCGAGCTGGAGCCGATGCCGCGCGACCACGTCCTGACCAAGACCTTCTACATCCTCGACAGCTTCGTGGGCCGCTACGACACCGGCACGACCTGGGTCGAGATCCTTCCCCCGGCCGGCGAGGACGGACGCCGCCCGGCGCGGGCCGGAGACAATGTCTCGCCGATCGTGATCACCTCCAACGATCTCGCTTCGGCCTGGGCCGTGGGGCGGCGCGGCGAGGCAATGGTGCCGCTCTCGGGCTCCGATCCGCGCCAGCGCGAAATGGCGCTGCGGGCCGGGGTCAACCTCGTGATGTACGCGCTGACCGGCAACTACAAGGCCGATCAGGTCCATGTCCCGGCCCTGCTGGAAAGGCTGGGGCAGTAATTATGCACCTCACCCTCCCCGCCCTCATCCTGAGGAGCCGCGTCAGCGGCGTCTCGAAGGATGCTCCGGTTCGCTCCGGAGACATCTGGAGCATCCTTCGAGACGCGCCTGTGGCGCTCCTCGGGATGAGGGCTCGGGGAATAGCGACACTTAGGAATTCCCGCTGATGTGGAGCCTCTCCTTCGCGCCGCTCGTCCCGCTGCCGCTGCTGATCGGCCTGGCCGTCCTGGCCGCGCTCGCGGCCGGCGCGGCGATCGTGCTCGCGGGCAAGAGCGCTATCCTGCGCGCGCTCGCGCTCGCCGTGCTGACCGTGACGCTGGCCGACCCCTCGCTGATCTTCGAGGATCGCGAGCCGGTCAAGGACGTCGTCTCGGTCGTGGTCGACCGCTCGGCCTCGAACCGGCTCGCCGATCGCGGCCAGCAGGCGCAGGCGGCACAGGCCGAGGTCGAGCGGCAGTTGCGCGGCATGACCAATGTCGAATCGCGCATCGTCGAGGTCCGCGATGCGCAGGGCTCCGGCGACGGCACGCGCCTGTTCGAGGCTCTGGCCGCCAGCCTCGCCGACGTGCCCTCGGAGCGCGTCGCGGGCGCGATCGTCATCACGGACGGGCTCGCCCATGACACGCCGGCCAATGCCGAGGCGCTGGGCCTTCGCGCGCCGCTGCATGTGCTGACCACCGGGCGCAACGCCGAGATCGACCGCCGCATCGTGCTGGTCGATTCGCCGCGCTTCGGCATTGTCGGCAAGGACCAGACCGTGCGCCTGCGCGTGCTGGAAAAGGGCGGGCCGGGCCGCGCCGGCCTCGTCATCCGCCGCGACGGCGAGATCATCGCGCGACGTGAGGTCACGGCCGGCGAGATCGTGCAGGTGCCGGTCAGGATCGACCGTGGCGGTCCCAACGTCGTCGAGATCGAGGCCGCCCCGCTCGACAACGAGCTGACGCTGGCCAACAACCGCGCCGTCATCACCATCGAGGGCGTGCGCGACAAGCTGCGCGTGCTACTGGTCTCGGGCGAGCCGCATCCGGGCGAGCGCACCTGGCGCAACCTGCTCAAGGCTGACGCCAATGTCGATCTCGTCCACTTCACCATCCTGCGCCCGCCGGAGAAGCAGGACGGCACGCCGATCAACGAGCTCTCGCTGATCGCCTTCCCGACGCGCGAGCTGTTCCAGGTCAAGATCAAGGAATTCGACCTGATCATCTTCGACCGCTACGCCAACCAGTCGATCCTGCCGCTGCTCTATTTCGAGAACATCGTGCGCTATGTCCGCGAGGGCGGCGCGTTGCTGGTCGCAGCGGGGCCGGAATATGCCGGCTCGCAATCGCTTTCGCGCACGCCGCTCGGACAGATCCTGCCGGCCCAGCCCGACGGCACGGTCATCGACGAGGCCTATCGCGCCCGCGTCAGCGAGCCGGGCAAGCGCCACCCCGTCACCCGCGACCTGCCGGGCTCCGAGGTCGAGCCGCCGCGCTGGGGAGAATGGCTGCGCATGGTCGGCGCGCGCGCCCGCACCGGCTCGCCCGTGATGACCGGCCCCGGCGACAGGCCGCTGCTGATGCTGGCGCGCGAGCAGAAGGGCCGCGTCGCGCTCTTCCTCTCCGATCATGCCTGGCTCTGGGCACGCGGTTTTCGCGATGGCGGCCCGCACCTCGACCTGCTGCGGCGGCTCGGCCACTGGCTGATGAAGGAGCCCGATCTCGAGGAGGAGGCGCTGCGGGCCAGCGCCCGCAACGGCGTCATCGAGGTCGAGCGCCAGACACTGTCGGATAATCCGGGCGCGATCACCATCACCGGGCCGGGCGGAGCCTCACGCTCCGTGCCGCTGGAGCCCGGCCGGCCCGGCCTGTTCACCGCCCGCATCCCGAGCGGCGAGTTCGGCCTGCACCGCGTTTCCGGCGACAACCTCACCGCCTTCGCCAGCCTCGGCCCGGAAAACCCGCGCGAGTTGATGGAGGTCGTTAGCAACCCGGCGCAGCTAGCAGCGCTCGCCGAGGCGACCGGCGGCTCGGCGCGCCGCATCGGCCAGGAGACAGGGTCGGCGGTGAACGTGCCGCGCATCGTGCCCGTGCGCGCCGGCACCGGCTTTGCCGGCGCGGACTGGATCGGGCTTCGGATCAGCGACTCCGGCATCGTGCGCGGCGTCCAGATCTCGCCGCTGTTCATCGGGCTTTTGGGGCTGGCGCTGTTGTTCGGCGCGCTGGTCGCGGGCTGGCTCGGCGAGAGCGGGCGCAGGTTCAAGCGGACGGGCGAGACGGCGTGACCGCCCTTTCCGTCATGGTCGGGCTTGTCCCGGCCATCCACGTTTTCCGTCGTAGAGCGCTATGACCAAGACGTGGATGCTCGCCACACGGGCGAGCATGACGGTAGTGGTTCAGGCTCCCGCTCGAAACGCCGCCACCGCACCTCGGCGCTCAGCCAGCACGCCCTCGACCAGTTCCAGCGCCAGAAACCGCGCCGGATCGGCCGGCCCCGGCAGCACGAGCTGACCCGGCGGGATCATCCTGAAGCCGAAGCGCGCATAATAGGGCGCGTCGCCGATCAGCATGATCAGCTCGTGACCGTCGGCGCGCGCGGCCTCGATCGAGCGGGTCATCAACGCCGCCCCGATCCCCTTGCCCTCGAAGGCCGGATCGACCGTCAGCGGCCCGAGCATCAGCGCCTTGTGAGCCCCGGCCAGCACCGGCGTGACCCTGATCGAGCCGACCAGGAACGTTCCGACATGGGCGGCGAAGGAGAGCGCCGGATCCGGAGCCACACCCTCGCGCAGGCGAAACGCCGTGCGGGTGAAGCGGCCCGGCCCGAAGGCGCGCTCATGCAAACGCTCGATCGCGGCGGCATCGACGGGGAGTTCGTGGCGGATGGTGAGCGGCAAAGACGTCATGACGGGCAAGAAACCTGCGACAGGGATCGTGAGGGCATGGCCGCGCGGCGGCATGCCGGAGGAGCGCGTGTCAGCGCGCCGGTCGTCGCAGGGTGAGAAGGGGGTGCCCGTTGGTCATGATTGCGCTTTAGAGCAACAGCCCTGCGAGGGAAAGCCGGTTTCGATCGTCCGCTTCACCAGTCGGCGCGCGTCATTGCCCTGTCGAGGATTTCCGCCAGGCGACGCCGTGTGCCCGCGGTCGTCCCCTCCGGCAGCGCATCGAGCGAAAACCACCCCGCCTCGGCGATCTCGCGGTCCGGCTGCTTGGCGCTCTCGACGACGAAGTCCCGCGCGACATAGACCGCGACATGGTCACGGCGTGACGCGATTCGGTTGAAGAATATGCCATGCAGGACCGGCTCCCCTTTGAGCCGGATGCAGGCCTCCTCACTCAGTTCCTTCGCCAGCGTCTCGAGCAGCGTCTCGCCGACCTCGACGCCGCCGCCGGGCAGGTGCCAGCCCGGCACATAGGTGTGGCGCACGAGGAAGACGCGGCCGGCCTCGTCGAGCACGGCGCAGCGCACGCCGAGCGTCATGCCGCGCATCAACCGGGAATAGAGATGGACGGCCCGCACGAGCAGGCGCTCGCGCCAGGTCAGGCGACGATCCTGCCTGATTCCGGTCTCGAAAGGCTCGTTCGGGCTCATCGGCGGCCCGAATCCCAAGAAACCATTAATTGCCTATGCATATGACGCATGACAGAAGCCCATTTCCAGTTCCGTTACGTCACAAACGCGCCGCAAAGCAGGCAGACAAGACCGTCTCATCGCTGGGGACTTTTGTCATGCTGCTCACCTTCATCATCTCTCGCCTTCGCGCCAAGCCGGCTTTCGTCTGGCAGCCGGCCCTGACCCTGACCGATTCGCGCATCGTCTCCGAGCTGACCGGCGCCGCCAACTGAGCGGTTCGGGCTTGCGCCCTGCGTCGTTGCCGCCGCCCGCGCCGCTTGACGACGCGTCGGCGCACGGGCAAGCGCTAAGCCGTGTTCAAGCTCGCGCATCTGTCCGACCCGCATCTCGGCCCGCTGGCGGGCTTTTCGCTGCACCAGCTTTTGGGCAAGCGCGCGACCGGCTATGTCAACTGGCGGCGCAAGCGCCGGCATGCCCATGACATGGAAATCCTGGCGCTGATCGTCGCCGATATCCGCGCGCAGACGCCCCATCACATCGCCTGCACCGGCGACGTCGCTCATATCGGCCTGCCCGACGAGTTCAAGACGGCCGTCGCCTTTCTCGACACGCTCGGCGCGCGGGCCGATGTCAGCTTCGTGCCCGGCAATCACGACGCCTATGCGCGCTCCTCGCTGAAGGCGCTGGCGGCCCATCTCGGCCCCTGGTGCGACAGCGACGATTCCGGCGTCGGCTATCCCTGGTATCGCAAGCGCGGCCCGGTCGCCCTGATCGGCCTCAACACCGGCATCCCGACCCTGCCGATGATGGCGACGGGCCGCGTCGGGCGCGAGCAGATCGTCAAGGCCGAGGCGTTGCTGAACCGGGCGCGGGACGAAGATCTGATCCGCGTCGTGCTGATCCACCACCCGCCTTATGTCGGCGGCGCGCGGCGCTCGCGCGAGTTGGTCGACGCCGAGGCGTTCGAGGCGATGCTGGCGCGCACGGGGGCCGACCTCGTGCTGCACGGCCACAACCACACTTTTTCGCTGGCCTGGCGCAAGGGTTTTGGCCGCGACGTGCCGATCGTCGGCGTGCCCTCCTGCTCGATCGGCCCGCGCGGCCATGGCGAGATGGCGACCTGGCACCTGTTCCGTATCGAGGGCGACGCGAAAGAACCGCATATCAGCGTGGAGCAGCGCGGCTTCGAGCTCGACGGCTCGGTGATCATGCGCCAGCAGATCGCGCTTCATACGAAGCCCGTGTAAGCTTCAGCCACTTTCCTCACCGTCATCCCGGAGTTGCGCGGCTTCGCCGCTTGTCCGGGATGACGGGGAAGTTGGTTAAGCGACCGAAGCCGCGTCAGATGCAGCGCCCGCCATCCACCGCGAGCACGCTGCCCGTGATCATCTCGGCCTCGTCGGAGCATAAAAACAGCGCTGCGTTGGCGATGTCCTGCGGCGTCGAGAGGCGTCCCCAGGGGATCGTCGATTTGAACTGCGCGCGTTTCTCGGGCGTGTCCTCGCCCATGAAGGTCGCCAGAAGAGGCGTTTCGCCGGCGACGGGCGCGATCGCGTTGACGCGGATTCGCTCGGGCGCCAGTTCAACGGCCATCGATTTCGACAGCAGGTTCGCAGCGCCCTTCGAGCCGTTATACCAGGTCAAGCCCGGCCGCGGCCGGATGCCGGCGGTCGAGCCGATGTTGAGGATGACGCCGCCGCCATGCTCGCGGAAATGCGGCACGGTAGCCTTCGCCATCAGGAAAATCGACTTGACGTTGACGGCGAAGACCCGGTCGAACTCCTCTTCCGAGATATCGAGCATCGGCTGGTTGCGGTGGCTGATGCCGGCATTGTTGACCACGATGTCGAGCCTGCCGAACTTTGCCAGCACGCGCGCCACCGCCTTGTCGACGCTTTTGCCCTTGCCGACGTCGCAGACGACCGCAAAGGCCTTGCGCCCGATCGACTGCGCCGCCTCCTTCGCCTTGTCGCCGTTGATGTCGAGCACCGCGACGCGCGCGCCCTCGCGCACGAACGTCTCGGCGATGCCGAGGCCGAACCCTTGCGCGCCCCCGGTGATCAGCGCCGTCTTGCCTTTGAGTCTCATGGTGTTTCCTCGGCCTTTTGTTGTGCCGAGACTGTGCGGAGATTTGGCGAAGGCAACAAATGCGTTTTCGCGATCGGGTTGAGACGGAAAACGTATGGCGCACCTCTGGTCATTCTCGGGCGAACCGCAGCGCAGACCCGCGAATCTCCGGCAGAAGATGCTCGGGACAAGCCCGAGCATGACGTACTTTGCTATGCCCCTAGCTCTTCGCTCAGCATCTCCAGCGCCAGCCAGCGCTCTTCCGCCTGTCCGATCTCGCGGGTCACCTCTTCCAGTCGTGCCGTCGCCTTGGCGAAGAGCTTCGGATCGCGGGTATAGAGATCGCCCGCCAGCGCTAGGTTCAGCTTGGCGGCTTCCGCCTGCAGCACCTCGATGCGCTTGGGCAGCGTCTCCAATGCGTGCTTCTCGTTGAAGGAGAGCTTTCGCTTATTGACGAGCGCAGGCGCGGCGGTGGCCGGCGTGGCCTCGGCGACGCTCGCCTTCGCGGCAACCCGCAACTTCGCGCCCACCCCGCGCCCGCGCTGGGCCAGCATGTCGGAATAACCGCCTGCGAATTCGGTCCAGACGCCGTCGCCATCCGAGATCAGCGTCGCGGAGACGACACGGTCGAGGAAGTCGCGGTCATGGCTGACCAGCAGCACCGTGCCCTGGTAGTCGGCGAGCAGTTCCTGCAGCAGGTCGAGCGTCTCGAGGTCGAGATCGTTGGTCGGCTCGTCCAGCACGAGCAGATTCGAGGGCTTGGCCAAGGCGCGGGCCAGCATCAGCCGGCCGCGCTCGCCGCCAGACAGCGCGCCCACCGGCGTGCGCCGCTGCAGCGGCTGGAACAGGAAGTCCTTCATATAGGCGATGACATGGCGCGGCGTGTCGCCGACCATGACCTGATCGGAACCGCCGCCGGTCAGCGCGTCGCCGAGCGGCGTCGCCGGATCAAGGCTTTCGCGGCGCTGGTCGAGCGTCACCATCTCGAGCGAGACGCCGAGCTTCACCGTGCCTGAATCGGGCGCGAGCGCGCCGGTCAGCAGGTTGATCAGCGTCGTCTTGCCCGCGCCATTGGGACCGACGATGCCGATCCGGTCGCCCCGCGCCACCCGCAGCGACAGGTCCTTGACCACGACGTTGGAGCCGAAGGCCTTGGCGACGTTGACCGCCTCGATGACCAGCTTGCCCGAGGTCTGCGCCTCCGAGGCTTCCAGCTTGACGCTGCCGACGGCGAAGCGCGCCGTGCGGCGCTGCTCGCGCAGCCCGTGCAGTTCGCCGAGCCGGCGCTGGTTGCGGGTCCGGCGCGCGCTGACGCCGTAGCGCAGCCAGTCCTCCTCGCGGGCAATCTTGCGGTCGAGCTTGTGGCGGTCGAGTTCCTCCTGCGCCAGCACCTCGTCGCGCCACGCCTCGAACTCGCCGAACCCCTTGTCCATGCGCCTGGTCAGGCCTCGATCGAGCCAGATCGTGGCGCGCGAGAGCGATGTCAAAAAGCGCCGGTCGTGGCTGATCAGCACCATGGCGGAGCGCAGCGATTTGAGTTCCTGTTCCAGCCATTCGATGACGGGAAGGTCGAGATGGTTGGTCGGCTCGTCGAGCAGCAGGATGTCGGGCTCGGGAGCGAGCACGCGCGCGAGCGCAGCCCGGCGCGATTCGCCGCCCGACATGGTGGCGGGATCCTCCTCGCCGGTGAGCCCGAGTTCCGAGACGAGATAGGCCGCGCGATAATGGTCGTCGCCGGGGCCTAAGCCCGCTTCGACATAGGCGAGCGAGGTCTTGTAGCCGGTGAAGTCCGGCTCCTGCGGCAGGTACTGGATGGTCGAGCCCGGCTGCAGGAAGCGCTCGGCCCGGTCGGCCTCGACGAGGCCGGCCGCGATCTTGAGCAATGTCGATTTGCCCGAGCCGTTGCGCCCGACGAGGCAGACGCGCTCAGCCGCAGAGACCGCGATCTCGGCGGCTTCCAGCAAAGGCTGTCCGCCGAAGGTGAGCGCGACGTCGCGCAGATGCAGCAAGGGGGCCATGGTCGATCCTGATCGGGAAGCGCTCCGGATAGACCAAACGAAGGCGCGGCGTAACCCCGTGCGGCGGCGCGGCATCGGCTTGCGCGAGGCGCGGATGTCGCATCACAAGCGACGGATCAGTCAGGACAAGCCTCTCATGCGCGCCGCAAAGCAGCCCCGCACCATCCGCCCCGGCGACAATGGCGGCCCGCCGCTCGACGATCCGAAGCCCCATGTTCCCGAGACCGGAAAGGGCGCGATCGGCCATTATTTCGACTGGCGCTTCGCCTCGCGCCGGGCCTGGCGCAAGGGCGGGCCCGAGATCGCGCTGCGCCGCCTCGAACGGGCGGAGACGCTCGGCCTGACCTATGAGGAATACACGCTGGAGGTGCTGGAGCGCGGCCGGCATGTCGGGGCGTCGGACGCAGCCGAAATCAAGGCCAAGCGGCCCGAGCGCCGCGCGGCAGGCGGTATCGTCGGGCAGTCGCTGAAGGGCAAGCGGCTGCGGTGAGTTCAGGAGACCCACAACCGTTCCGGATCGTCCAGCCCGAAGCGCCCCGGCGCGGTCGCGATCGCCGCCAGCCCCTGCTCTGCCGCGTCATGGGCGGTGATCACATGCAAGGGAAACAGCGCGGCCAGGTCTTCCATCGGCGGCTTGCCGCAGAACACGGCATGGATCGTCGGCAGATCGGCGAGCGGCAGGAGCCTTGGCACGATGCCGCCCGCGATATAGACCCCGCCCGTCGCCTTGAAGGCGAGCGCGAGATCGCCGGCGACCCGAGCCAGCAGCCGCCAGAAGCAGACCACCGCCATCAGCGCCACCGGGTCGCCGTCGAGCGCCAGCTTTGTGATGTCGGCCGCGCTCACATCGGCCTCCAGCATGCCTGACTGGGTGGCCACCGCGCGGTGGAAGCGCACCAGCCCGTCGCCACTGAGCAGCCCCTCCACCGTGACGCGCGGCAGCCCGGCCGTAAGCGCCGGCCAGATCTTGTCCTCGGTCGGATCCTCGGGACCGACGCCGATATGGCCTGATTCGGTCGGCACGAGCACGCCGCGCTCGCCGCGCGCGATCAGCGCCGAGGCGCCGAAGCCGGTGCCTGGCCCCATGACGAGCCTCAGGCCCTTCGGCGCCGGCTTGCCGGCCACCAAGGTCTCGACGTCGCTCTCGCCAAGTACCGCGAGCGAGGCGGCCAGAGCCTCGAAATCATTGACCAGCAGCCCCTGTTCCAGCCCGAGCGCCTGCGCGATCTTTGGCCCGTCAAAATGCCAGTTCGCATTGGTCAGTTGCGCGCGCTGACCCTGCAGCGGCCCGGCAACCGCCAGAACGGCCGAGCGCGGCCTCAGAGACAGTGTCGAGAGCACGCTCTCCAGCGCGTCCGCGGGCGTTGGATGAGAGCCCGTGCCGATTCGCGCCAGCGGCTCATGGCGCGCGCCGGCCTGCGCCACCAGCGACAGGCGGCAATTCGTGCCGCCGATATCAGCGACGAGCACCGGATAGGCGAAGGTGCTCATCAGGCCAGGTCCAGCGGATCGGCCGGGCGGCGGTCGGTGCGGCGATACGCCGAGAACCAGCCGAGGCCTTCGAGCGTACCGGCCTGCGGGCGGTATTCGCAGCCGACGAACCCGTCATAGCCCAGCCCGTCGAGTTCCGAGAACAGCGCGGGATAGTCCGGGCCCGAGGCGTCGGGCTCGTGACGGCCATCGGAGCGGGCGATCTGGACATGGCCGATGAGGGGATAGAGCGCCTTCAGCTTGGCGGAGACATCGCCATGGATCAGCTCGCAATGATACATGTCGAACTGCAGTCTGACGTTCGGCCGCCCGGCCTCGCGCACATAGGCCGCGGCCTTGTCGAAATCGTTCAGGAAATAGCCCGGCATATCCTTGCCGTTGATCGGCTCGAGCAACAGGTCGATGCCATGCTCGCCCACCGCATCGGCGGCGAAGGCGATCGCATCGCGATAGGCTCCCTGCGCGGCAGGATCGTTGGCGTCGATCAGCCCAGCCATCATGTGCAAGCGTTTGACGCCGGTTTCCTGGGCATAGGCCAGCGCGGTCTCGACGCCCTTCCGGAACTCCGCCTCGCGGCCGGGCATCGCGGCCATGCCGCGCTCGCCCTTGGCAAAATCGCCCGGCGGCAGGTTGAACAGCGCCTGCTCCAATGCGCCGCCTGCCAGCGCCAGCCCAATCTGCTGCGGCGTATGCTCATAGGGAAACAGGAACTCGACAGCGTCGAAACCGGCGTCGGCCGCCGCCTTGAAGCGGTCGAGGAAGCCCCATTCGGTGAACATCATCGAGAGATTGGCGGCAAAGCGCGGCATGGCGGCCTCAAGGCGGTAGCGGGAGCGGCAGGCTAGCGCGAAGCGCCGGCGGCGTCATGGGGCAACGCGGCGGACGCGGAATGCGTTCCCCCGTCATTCCGGGGCTTCGCCTAGCGAAGAAACCAGAACCCACGACCGGGCAAGGCCTGCCGCCGTGTTGCTTGTCCCTCACCCGGTCGAGGGTTAGGGGTTCGGCCCTGACGGGCCGCCCCCGGAACGACACGCTACTTCTTCTCCGTCTTCGCCGGCGGGTTCGGGTCCTTCGAGAAGTTGCGGAAGACCATGTCGGGCGAGGAGGTGTTGTGGCGCGAATGGGTGGTGCGGCCCATCCAGACATCGGTCGCCTTGCCGCCGGTGAACGGCATCAGCGGCTCCTCGCGCCAGCCCTTTGCGCCCGGCTCGCGGATGGCAATGCGGGCGACGTCGTTGTTGAACTCGGTGACGTACATCGAGCGCAGGGCGAGGAAGCCCTTGCCGCCAGTGACCGGGCGGTCGAGCACCGCGTCGAGCACCATGCGGTTCTCGTCGACGCCGTCGAGCTTCAGTGTCCCGCCCGAGCCGTCCTTGAAGCTGAGCTTGAACGAGATCGTCTTGGGATCGAACTCGATCTCGCGGATGTTGACGACGGGACGCGCGCCGTCCTGCTCGATCGGCCCGAACAGGAAGGAGGAGCCGTAGGAGGAGAAGCCGAGATGCTGCGGCGGCATCGGCCTGGCGCGCCAGTAGCCGTCCTGCGGATAGACCACCAGCACCTCGTAGGACTTGTCCTTGCCGAGCTTCCAGAGTTGCACGAGATGCAGCCCCTTCTCGACCCTGTCGCCGACCCTGAACGTCGTGTCGGCCGGCCGCCAGAAAGTCGGAAACGTGTAGCCGACGAGCCAGTACTCGATGCTCTCGTAGAAGGTGACGCGGCGCGGCGGCACCGGCGCGGCGAAGACGGGGTCGCCGGTCATGTCGCAGGCGGTCCAGTCGGCCTCCCAATTATCCTTCACCAGCCCCGCGATATAGGCCGGATGCGCGGCCTCGATCTGGAAGCGCCGCACCTCCGGCGAGATCGCCTTGATCGTGACATTGTCCTTCTCGGCGCAGAGCACCGGCTCGGATTCGTTGCGAACCTCGACCGCGACATCGCTGGCCGCGAAGCCGGGACGAGCGCATAGGACGGCCGCCAACAACAGTGCCGTAAGAACACGCGGAGCGAAGCGTCGTCGCATTGGAATCAGCTCTCTAGAACGGCGTACACATCGCCTGAATTAGCGTCATGCGGCAAGGCGCGCAGAAATTCGCCCATGGCCTCGGCGCTCGCATTGCCAGCAAGCTCGAACCTCTGGCTCTCGCCGAGCGCGACGTTGAAGCGATAGCGGCCGAGCGTCTCCAGAATGGCGAGGCAGGCCTCTGCGACCTCGCGCTGGATCGTGGTGAACTCGAACGAGATCACCGGGATCGCTTTGGTCAGCCCGGCCAGCACATGCGCCTCGAAGCCTTCGACATCGATCTTCGCAAGTGCCGGCATGCCATGAGCGCAGATGAGCTTGTCGAGCGTCGTGCAGGGCACGGCGATCTCGCGGTCCCAGACCTGTTCCCGCCAGCCCTGAGCGTCCCGCGCTGCGCCGACGAAGGCTTCGGACGCCGTCGAGACGGTCGGGTTGGCGCTGTTGATCCTGAGAGTGAGCGAGCCCTCGCTGTCGCCACAGGCGGCCTCGATCAGCGTCACATCGGGATCTCGGCCATGGATCAGCCGGATCGCCCGCGCCGGCCCCGGCTGCGGCTCCAGCGCGACGACGCGCGCGCCTAGCCGCCGGAAGGAGGAGATCCGGTCGCCGACATGCGAACCGATGTCGAAGGCGAGATCGCGGGGCTTGAGAAAGCGGCCATAAAGCGCGTCCATGGCGGCGTTGCGCGCCGCGTCGCCGTAATAGACCCGCAAGCTGCGCGACAGCGCCTTCGCCGTGCCTTTCGGATAGGCGACCGGCGCGCTCATGCCCGCGTCCCGGCGCCGATGGCCCGCAGGACCGGCGGCGGGTCGAAATCCTCCGGGATGCCGCATAGCCCCCGACGGGCAAACCAGCGCCCGACGCCCGGCAGCGCGGTCAGCATGGCGAAGGGAATCGCCAGCACATAGCCCGCCGTCAACGGCAGCGACCAGAGCAGCACAGTCGGCGAGAGCCAGAGCAGCGTCCCGAAAATATAAACTCCGAACAGAAGGTGCGGCCACAGACCCGCAAACGCCGTGGCGAAGGAGAGCGCATGGGCATCGCGCGCCTGCCCGTTCCAGCCGATCTTCGCGCGCCCGAAAGCCAGACCGATCATGAACAGCGTGGTCCGGAAGGTCGAGACCGCGCCCTGCAGGAAGGCGAAGACGACCTCGATCAGCGACGAGGCGATGAAGCGCCCTGTTCCGCCATAGCGATTGGTTCCGCCCTTGGTCAGCAGGATGTCGGCGAACCCCGCCAGCTTGGGCGAAAGATACATCGAGAAGAAAAGCACATAGAGAAACGCCGCGAGCCCCGACGGATAGCCGGCGATGCCGGCGTCCTCGATCACCTTGACCGGCAGAAGCGCGATCATCAGCGTCCAGGCCGGCAGGCCAAGGAACATCAGGATCGCCCAGACGAGCTGGAAGCGGCTCATCGGCTTGAGGCCCGGCAGATCGAGCAGTTTGAGGTACTGCAGGTTGCCGAGGCACCAGCGCAGGTCGCGCTTGGCGAAGTCGAGCATGGTCGGCGGGTTCTCCTCCCAGCTCCCCATCTCGATCGGCAGCACGCGGACCTCGTAGCCGGCGCGGCGCATCAGCGTCGCCTCGACCTGGTCGTGGCTCATCACCGCCCCGCCCAAAGGCGGACCGCCCGGCAGCACCGGCAGATGGCACTCGTCGCGGAAGGGCTTGATGCGGACGCACGCATTATGGCCCCAGAACGGCCCGCATTCGCCGATCCACCAGGCCGAGCCCATGGTGTAGGGCCGCATGCCGTGGCGCATGCCGAACTGGAAGATGCGCGCGAAGGCCGACTGGCTCGGCATACCGACGACCAGACTCTGCAGGATGCCGAGCTTCGGATGGGCCTGCATCATCCGGGTGAGCTTCACGATAGCCTCGCCCGACATCACACTGTCGGCGTCGAGCGGCAGCATGACCTCGTAGCGGTCGCCCCAGCGCTCGCAGAATTCGCGGACATTGCCGGCCTTGAAGCCGGCATTGTCGGTGCGGCGGCGATAGGTCAGGCGCGAGGCCTCCCCCAGTTCGCGCGCCCACTGCGCCGCCAGCACCTCCTCTGTGGCCGCCACGACCGGGTCGTTGGTGTCCGACAGCACGAAATAGTCGAACCAGGCGCCCTCGCCCGTCGCATCTAGGCTTTCCTTGACGACACGCAGGCGGGCGAAGGCGCGGCCCGGGTCCTCGTTGCGCAGCGTCATCAGGATCGCGGTGCGGATCGCAACCGGCGTTTCGACATCGCCATCGGCAGAGAAGGGCGCGACCTGCTCGATGCCGTCCCTGACGCCATGCAGCAGCCAAAGCCCGATCACGGCGTTCCAGAAGCCGAGCACCGTCCACGGCGCGCCGAACAGGAAGGCGACGAAGATCACGACGTCCGTGACGGTCCAGCCGCCCGCGCCGAGCACGCGCGAGAGGCCAAGCAGCAGCGCGCCAAGCGTGACGAGGTTCACCGCCAGCACGAGCCAGCGTCTCGCGCTCAGGGTCGCGACGGCCTGCACCGCGGCCGGCGTCAGCCCATTTTTGCCCCCTTGCGCACCCGGCTTGAACGTGGTCGGAGCGGGACGCTGGTTCATGGCGGTTTCTGTCATGCGATCGGGTGGGATGGAGCGGTGGAGATGGCGCGAAAGCTAAAGCCGGCAAGTGCCGAGGGCGCAAGGCCGCCGGCGACCGCGCTCTGGTATGCGGGGATGCGTGAATGCGCCCTGAACGCGGTGGCGCTGCCGCAGCCCGGCCACGATGACTGCCTCGTGCGCACGCTCTGGAGCGGCATCAGCCGCGGCACGGAGCGCCTCGTTTTCGAGGGCCGCGTGCCGTTGAGCGAGCGGGAACGGATGCGCGCGCCGTTCCAGGAGGGCGATTTCCCGTTTCCGGTGAAATACGGCTACTGCGCGGTGGGCAAGGTCGAGTCCGGCCCCGCCGACATGCTGGGCAGGACCGTGTTCTGCCTGCACCCGCATCAGGATGTCTTCGTCGCGGCCCGCGACCGGCTGACGCCCGTCCCCGATGCCGTGCCGGCGCGCCGGGCCGTGCTCGCCGCCAACATGGAAACCGCACTGAACGCGCATTGGGATGCGGGCTCGGGCCCGGCCGACCGGATCGTTGTCGTCGGCGGCGGGGTTCTGGGCCTGCTCGTCGCCTGGCTGGCGGCGCGGCTTCCTGGCGCGCAGGTGACGCTGGTCGATGTCGCGCCCGAGCGGGCCGAACTCGCAGCCGCGCTGGGCTTTGGCTTCGCTTTGCCGGCGAACGCCCCGACTGACGCCGATCTCGTCTTCCACGCCAGCGCTAGCGCGCCGGGGCTCGCGACCGCTATCGGCTGCGCCGGCCTCGAGGCGAGGATCGTCGAGTTGAGCTGGTATGGCGAAGGCGCGGTCGCGGCCCCACTCGGCGGCGCATTCCACGCCAGGCGTCTGCAGTTGGTCTCCTCGCAGGTCGGCATGGTCTCGCCCTCGCGCCGGCCGCGCTGGAATTATGCAAGGCGTGCCCAGGCGGCGCTGGCGTTGCTTGCCGAGGATGATCGACTCGACCGACTGATCACGCAGGACATCGCATTCGCGGATGCGCCGGCGATCCTTCCCGACGTGCTTTCGGCCCAATGGCGTGGGCTGACCGCCGTTCTGCGCTATTGACCTGACGCTGCGGTCTTGGCCAAGACAGGGCTCTGAGCCGGCGGCCGCCAGCGCACAGGAGCCATGAGCCCATGTTTTCCGTCGAAGTCCGCGATCGCATCATGATCGGCCATTCTTTGCCCGATCCGTTCTTCGGCCCCGCCCAGAACATGCACGGCGCGACCTTCGTGGTCGACGTCGCATTCTTTCGCGAAGAGATGACGCGCCAGAACGTGGTGGTCGATATCGGGGCGGCACTCGACGTGCTCAACAAGACCCTCAAGCCATTGAACTACCAGAATCTCGATACGCTGCCGCAGTTCAAGGGCGTGCTGACCACCACCGAATTCCTGTGCAAATACATCTTCGACGCGATGGCGCAGGCTGCCAAGTCCGGCGCGCTCGGCGCGGACGGTGCAGGCCTGGCGAAAATCCGGGTGACGCTGCACGAAACCGATCTGGCGCGTGCGAGCTATGAGGGCGCGCTCGCGTGAGCGAGATCGTCTTCGCGATTCCAGGCGATCTCGCGCTGCCGACCGGCGGTTATGCCTACGACCGCAGGCTGCTGGCGGAATGGCGGGCTTCGGGCGTCTCGGCGCGCCATCTCGCCTTGCCCGGCTCATTCCCCGATCCGACACCTGACGACCTCATGGAGACAGGCCGCGCGATCCTGTCGCAGCCTTTCGACTGCGCCCTCCTGATCGACGGGCTGGCCTACGGCGCTTTCCCCGAGAGCATTGCAGCGGGGCTGGCGGGACGCGTCGTCGCTCTGGTCCACCACCCCCTCGGACTGGAAACGGGCCTGCCGCCGGAGCGCGCCGCTTCGCTGCTGGCGGGAGAAGCGGCCGCCTTGCGCTACGCCAGCGCCATCATCGTGACGAGCGCGACGACGAAGCGTCATCTCGTCGCCGATTTCGGCCTCGACGAAGCGCGCATCACGGTCGCTGTTCCAGGCGTCGATGCGGCTCCGAGGGCTCGCGGCAGCGGCGGTGGGGCAGTCTCGCTTCTGGCGGTCGGTTCGCTGGTGCCGCGCAAGGGCTACGACGTGCTGGTCACGGCGCTCGCGGGAATTCCCGACAGGGATTGGGAACTCTCCATCATCGGGGCCGCTGACAGGGTGCCGGCCACCACGCAGGCGCTGCGCGCGCAGATCGCGCAAGCTGGCCTCGGCGACCGGATCACGCTCGCCGGAGCGGTCCCGGACGCGACGCTCGCCGAGACTTACGACCGCGCCGATCTCTTCGTCATGCCCTCGCTGTTCGAGGGCTATGGCATGGTGCTGACCGAGGCGCTGGCGCGCGGACTGCCGGTCCTCTGCACCACCGGCGGAGCGGCGGCCGAGACCGTGCCGGACGGGGCGGCCGTCAAGGTCGCGCCGGGCGATGCCGACGCCCTTGCAAAAGGGCTTGTGACGCTGATTGATGACGCGGCCCTTCGCGCGCGCCTCGGCGACGCCGCATGGGAGACCGCCGGCTCCCTGCCGCGCTGGCGCGACACGGCGGCGACCGTCGCCGAAATCTGCCGGAAGGTGATGTGATGGGTGGCTTCTCCCCCGACTGGCTGGCCTTGCGCGAGCCTTTCGACCACGCGGCCCGCAACCCGCAGCTGCTGGCGGCGGTCGGCGCGCAGTTCGCCGCCAAGCCTTCGATCACGGTCGTCGATCTCGGCTGCGGCGCGGGCTCCAACCTGCGCGGCACGTTCTCGGCCCTGCCACAGCGCCAGCACTGGACGCTGGTCGACTATGACGAGCGCCTGCTCGCGGCGGCGCGCGAACGCCTGACCGCGTGGGCTGACGAGTCGCGCGAGCAGGGCGAGGAACTGGTGCTGTCAAAGGCCGGCAAGGCACTCACCGTCGATTTCCGCAAGGCCGACCTGAACAAGGAGCTCGAATGGGTTCTGGGCTGGCAGCCCGACCTCGTCACCGCCGCCGCCCTGTTCGACCTTGCCTCGAGACGCTGGATCGAACGCTTCGTAGCGGCGCTGGCGAGCCAGCGACTGCCGCTCTACACCGTGCTGACCTATGACGGTCGGGAGACCTGGAAGCCGCCGCATCCGGCCGACGCGCGCATGCTGGCCGCGTTCAAGCACCATCAGCTCACCGACAAGGGGTTTGGTCCCGCAGCCGGGCCGGCCGCGACGGAGATCATGGCCGAGGCCTTCCGCAAGACGGGCTTCGCCGTCTCGACCGGCGACAGCCCGTGGCTGATCGAGGACGGCGCGGGCGCCTTCGCTAATGCGCTGACGGCAGGAATCGCCGACGCCGTGCGCGAAACCGGACATCTCGACGCCGGAACGATCGCCGACTGGCTCGAAGCGCGACGGCAATCGTCCTCGGGTCTGGTCGGCCATCACGATCTATGGGCCCGGCCGGTCTGAGATTCAGTCAGCCCCGTTTCGGCAGCATCCGCCGCAGCACGCCGTCCTTGAGGATCAGGTGATGATGCAGCGCGGCACCGATATGGACGGCCGCGAGCGCGCCGATCAGCCAGGCCAGCCAGCCATGCAGCGCCAGCACGCGCTTGGCGGCCGCCTCGCTGGGCGCGGCCAAGGCCGGCAAGTCGAACAGGCCGAAAATGCCGAGCGACGGATAGAGCGAGACGCCGATCCAGCCGAGCAGCGGCACGACCAGCAATAGGCCGTAGAGCAGCCAGTGGACGGTATGCGAGGCCGCCTTCTGCCACCAGAGCAGGCCGGGCTCGTCGGGCGGCGCGCCGCGCAGCAGCCGGTAGGCCAACCGCCCCGCCATCAGCCAGAGCAGCAGGAAGCCCAGGAGCTTGTGCGTGCTGTAGAGCGCATTGGTCAGCCCGTCCCAGACATTCATGCTGTTGCCACGATAGGTCATGGCGATGCCGAGCGGGATCATGACCAGCACGCCTGCGGCCGTAGCCCAATGCAGACGACGCGCGACCGGGCTGTAGACCCTTTGCCCAATGCCGGCTGTCGTCATCCGGTCATGGTCGTGCATCTGAATCCTCCCGCTTGGCTCTTCGCCGGCATCGACGGGTCCGCCGGTCGCGACCATTCATCTCGTGTTCAACGTGTCATTCCTATACGGGCCGAGGCAACAGATTGGATGGCTGCCGCATCAGAGCCAATGCGAAGAACCGGATCGCGGTTCCACCGAGACTGGAACAGTTCCTCCGGCGATACGTTTGGTTCGGGCGGCAATCGCGCCTACATCCGGGGCGACAAGTCGCCCGTATGAGATACATTCCTCCGCCGGTTCCCGGCGCAATCTGACGGACACTGCAATGCCTAAGTCGCGTACGCTGTTCGGACGCCCGGACGAGACCAGCCTTGTGACGGTCGATCGCGCGCTGGCGGAGTTCCGCTCCGGCCGCCCGGTCCTGTTGCGCGACGGCGAAAAGCTGGCGCTGGCGATGTCGGCAGAACTCGCCGACGCAGAACTCGCGGGCCGTTTGGGAGAGATTGCGGCCGGGCGTGCCCACCTCATCCTAAGCGCCGCGAGACTGCGCCGCATCGGCGCAAAGGGCCGCAGCGAAACCGGCATTTTCGCCATGCCTGTCATGGACTTGGCCCGCATCGAGATGCTGGCGCTGAAGACCGACGGCAAGATGGATGCGCCCGTTGCGCCGGCTTCCGCCATCGACGAGGCCGCGCTCGAACTGGCGCGTCTGTCGCTCGTCATGCCGGCGATCATACTCGTGCCGGTCACGGCCGACACCGTGGCGGGCGAGCCGCTGGTCGAGGTCGCGATCGCGGCGGTCAATGCCTTCCGTCAGGCCCAAGTCGCCTCGCTGGCGATCGTCGGTCGGGCCCCGGTTCCGCTCGAGGGCGCGCCCGAAACCGAGTTCGTCGTCTTCCGCGGCGGCGAGGGCCTGCGCGATCAGGTCGCCATCATCGTCGGCAGCCCGGACCTGTCCGAGGCGGTGCCGGTGCGCCTGCACTCGGCCTGCCTGACTGGCGATCTGTTCGGCTCGCTGAAATGTGATTGCGGCGACCAGCTCCGCGAGACGGTGCAGTGGATGGCTGAGAACGAAGGCGGCATCCTGCTCTATCTCGACCAGGAAGGCCGCGGAAACGGCATCTCGAACAAGATGCGCGCCTACAAGTTGCAGAGCCAGGGCTGGGACACTTATGACGCCGACGAGGTGCTCGGCTTCGATCTCGACCAGCGCCATTTCGATTTCGCCGCCGCGATGCTCAAGCAGCTTGGCGTCAGCCGGGTCACGGCGCTGACCAACAACCCGATCAAGGTCGGCGCCATCAAGGCCGCCGGGCTGGAGGTCGCGGCCACCCAGCGCGTGTTGGGCCGGCCCAACGTCCACAATGTTCGCTACCTCGCCTCCAAGCGTGACCGCGCCGGCCACGCCATCGACATGGAAGCGCTGATGGCGCGGGCCGCGCCGAAGGACTGACGCGAGCCGGGCGATAGCCGCCGGTTGATACGAGGCCCGGCTTCGGGCACAGCGACGGGATGGCAGCGCCTTCACAGCACGGATCGACCTCGCAGCGCTGGCCTCTGGCCAGCGTTTTCGCGATCGTCTTTGTCGCCTGGTTCCTGCTCTCGTGGCCCTGGCTCTCGGGCGTCGTCACCATCCCCTGGGACGCAAAGGCGCATTTCCACCCGCAGCTCCAGTTCCTGGCCAGCAGCTTGCACAAAGGGCTCTCGCCGTTCTGGGCGCCCTTCGTCTTCGCCGGCCAGCCGCAGGTCGCCGACCCGCAATCGCTGATCTTCTCGCCCTCCTTCGCGCTGATCGCGGCGCTGAACCCGACGCCGGATTTCCGCTGGAGCGACGGCGCGGTACTGGGGACGTTGCTTGCCGGCGCTTTCGCCATCGTCGTGCTGTTCCGCGACCGCGACTGGCATCCGGCCGGGGCAGTCGTTGCGGCGTTGTGCTTCGCCTTCGGTGCGGCGGCGGCCTGGCGCATCCAGCATGTCGGGCAGGTGCTGAGCCTCGGCTATTTCGCGATCACGCTGGCGCTGGTGGCGCGCGCGCTGGAGCGCGGCTCGCTGCTCTACGGCTTCGCGGCAGGCGTTGTCGCCGGCTTCATGGTGTTGGGACGCGACCAGGTCGCGCTGATCGGCGTCTATGTACTGGCAGGGCTCGTCATCGCGGCGATCGCGATGGCGCAGCGGCCATGGCGCGCGCTGATGGGCAGCCTTCTGCCTCTGATCGCCGGAGGCGTCGGAGCCGTCCTCGTCGCGACGGTGCCGATCCTGCTGACGGCCTTCTTCGCCGGGGACTCGAACCGGCCCGCCATAGACGTGATCGAGGCCGGCAAGGGCTCGCTGCATCCCGCCGCTTTGCTGACCGGCCTCTTCGCCAATCTCTACGGCGCGGCCGGGCCGCTCGACAATTTCTGGGGCGCGCCGAGCCCGGCCTGGGAGGCGCGCTTCGGGCCGCTCCAGCTCTATCTCGCCCGCAACATGAGCCAGCTCTATCTCGGGCTGGCCCCGATGCTGCTGATCCTCGGGCTGGGCATCCTGCGCGGCGCGCTGCTGCGACGCGAGATCGTGGCGTTGAGCATGGCCGCCCTGATCGTGCTCATCTTCGCGCTCGGCCGCTACACGCCGGGCTTCCGGCTGCTCTTCGAGCTGCCGGGAATCGCCTTCTACCGCCGACCAGCCGACGCGCTTTTCATCCTCGGCGCGCTGCTGGCGCTGCTGGCGGGCTATCTCACCCATCTGGTGATGAGCGACGACGCGCCCGCGATGCGTCGCGGGCACTGGCTCGCTCTGGCTGCAACGGTGCTCGGCGCGCTCGGCCTTGCCCTCTGGCTCGCCGCCACCGTCGGCCGGCTGCATGTCGCGGCGGTCCCGCTGCTGACGGCGCTGCTCTGCGGCATCCTCAGCGCCGGCGCGCTCGTCGCCGCGCGAGGACTGAGCTTGCAGGGCTCGCCGCGCGCGGCCAGCATCGTACTGGCCGCGATGCTCACGGTTGATCTCTCGGTCAACAATGGCCCCAGCGAGTCCACCGCTTTGCCGGCGCAAATGTACGAGGTCCTGCGCGCCGACAGCGCCAACGAGACCATCGCGCTGCTGAAGCGCGAGACCGCCCGCACGAAATCCCCCGACCGGCGCGACCGCATCGAACTCGCCGGCATCGACTTCCACTGGCCCAATGCCAGCCTCGTCCACGAACTCGACAACACGCTCGGCTACAACCCGCTCCGGCTCGGCCTCTACAGCAAGGCCACCGGGGCGGAAGATCATGTCGCCCTGCCCGACCAGCGCAAGTTCGCACCCCTCATGCCCGGCTATCGTTCGCTGCTCGCCGACATGCTGGGCCTGCGCTTCATCGCCACAGGCGTCCTCGCCGAGCAGATCGACAAAAGCCTGAAGCCCGGCGACCTCGTCCAGATCGCCCGGACGAAGGACGCCTATGTCTACGAGAACCCGCGCGCTTTGCCCCGCGTGCTGGTCGTCACCACCGCATTGAAGGCGGATTTCGATGCGATCCTTTCGACCGGGCAATGGCCGCAGGGCTTCGACCCGCGCAAGACTGTGCTGCTCGACCGCGAACCCCAGCAACGGCCGACAGGCCCGGCCCAACCGGGCTCCGTCAGCATCTCCGACTATGGCACCACGCAGGTGACACTGGCGGTGGACGCCCCCCATGGCGGCTTCGTGGTGCTCAACGATGTCTGGCACCCCTGGTGGCAGGCCGAGATCGACGGCAAGCCGGCTGAACTGCTCCGGGCGAACGTGCTGTTTCGGGCCGTCATGGTTCCGCCAGGACGCTCGACAGTGCGCTTTGTCTTTCGTCCGTTCGAGGGGCTTTACGCCGATATCGGCAGGCGTCTGAGGGCGGGGCGCGTAAAGCCGGCGGGGTGAAATACCGGCTGACAGGCGGCTGAACGGTTCGGTCAACCTTGCAGATCGGGAACTGCGCACCAGAAACGCAAGGATGATCGAGCCCTTTCGTCCCGATCTCCAGCGTGTGTTTCCCACAGCCGGCACATCCAGCCCCGGCGTTTGGCCCGCTGACCAAACTCCCGCGACGGTTGTATTCCTCCTGCCAGTTTCGGCCACGGGTGCGTGCAAGTAACGCCGCCTTGTCCTAGCAGGCTGTTGAAGAAGTCAGACGCGTTCGCAGACGAAGCCTGACTCGTCGCCGTTGTGGATGTAGAAGTGCCCGACGAGGCGGC